>CDZY01026843.1_pt1 | contig 188541 bp, 146 predicted proteins | sample 557671 | NCBI WGS metagenome assembly CDZY01 (sample SAMEA3182091, study PRJEB8094) | gut metagenome | biome: human; feature: gut; material: Stool; isolation source: human stools | place: Canada | collected 2013-03-11
AGAAGCTTAGATGTTCTTAGAACTCTGTTCACACACTAGCCAGAACCGGCATGGATGCCGGTTCAGAAGCAATGCATACAAGGATGTATGCCTGCTTCGGTGGCGGACGTATAGAAAGCCTATATCAGAGTTCTTAGAACATCTTGCTTCGTACAACGGAGCTGATATGCATAAATATAATACGTTATACACTCGTAAATTAAGTTGGCATGTTTTGACCCCAACATCATTATATGAAAATTCTGTAAAAATTTCAATAACCCATTATGAGGTATATTTTCTGAGCGTTGCAAGTACTGCACCTTTGCCGGCAATAAGTTCATTAAAATAACCGGTTATCCTGCCGGAAAGCCCTGCCGCCTCGAGGTTGACGCCGAATATATTGCTGTTTGAGAGCAGGCTGTGAAGCCTCTCCTCTGTGACATGGCTGCCGAGAGTTATTCCGGCAAGTGCTTCCCGGCACTCAGCAAGAAGAGGGTCGCTTGACGGAGTGAATGCATTGCCGTTGTCATCGACGGCGAGGAGATACCTGAGCCATCCTGCCAGCACAAGTGGGATATATTTTAAGTCACCTGCAGTGCCGCGCTCAAGCTGGAGCTTTATAGTCTCACCGAAGCGGATAGGAAGCTTCTGAGATGTATCGGTTGCGATTCTCTGAGGTGTGTCCGGCATAAATGGGTTAGGAAGTCTCTGGGTGAGAACTTCGTCGAGAAAACAGGAAGGGTTGATTATTTTAGGGTCTGCCACAACAGGCATGCCCTCATCATAAGCCATTCTGGTGATAAAGCTCTTAAGCTCAGGACTGTCCATTTCACTTGAAATAGAGGTGTATCCTAAAATGCATCCGTACACTGCAAGACAGGTGTGGAGAGGATTTAAGCATGTGCATACCTTCATCTTCTCAACCTTGTTGACTGTGTCACGGTCTGTGAACAGGATTCCGGCTTTCTCAAGGGCAGGTCTGCCGTTAGGAAAAGCGTCCTCGATTACAAGATATTCCGGTTTTTCGGCATTGACAAATGGAGCCGTATACACACCGCCCGGTGTCACAAATGCCTTGATATCCTTGATTCCGTCCGCAGCGAGGCTCTCCTCGACATGTGAGTCCGGTCTAGGTGTAATCTTGTCAATCATGCTCCACGGATATGAGACTGAGGTCTTAAGATAATCAAGCTCCTCTGAGGTTATGAATCCATTATTCTTCCACGCCGACGCAATGGTGGTGATGGCTGTCTCAAGCTTCTCACCGTTGTGTGAGCAGTTGTCCATCGATACAAGTGCGAGTGGTCTGCCGCAGGCATGAAAACGCCTTATACAAAGTGCGGCTAGTAAGGACATGAGGTGTGAACAGCTGTCAGGACCATTCTCCATGTCTTTTTTTACTGTGTCGGTGAGGTTACCCGAGCTGTCCTTTATGGCATACCCCTTTTCTGTGATTGTAAATGATACAAGCTGTAGAGAAGGAGCACATACAATATCGCTTATCCTGTCCATATCGTATGCAACTGTTAGGGACTCTGCGACAGAGCCTACAACCTCCTTGTCAATGCTTCCGTCAGGATTGAGTGTGACACTCACACACAGATTGTCATGCGGGCGGTAGCACTCAGTGATAATCTCAGTTCCGAAGGAGCTCTCAGCGCAGATTATTCCGGTATCTGCTGCACCCTCATTTAACAGCTTCTGTGCGGCGGCACAGATAAAAGCACGGAAAATATTACCGGCACCGAAGTGAAGCCACACTGGATTTTCCTTCGTTGCATTGCACATTTTTACTATATCATATTCAGGAAGCCTGTAGCCCTTCCAGAGGGAGGCGTCCTTTATTCCGTCTAGATTTAATTCCATATTTATCCCCATTTCCGAGCGAAATATCGCGAAGAGAGCATAAGAAATTCAACAATGTGATTTCAGATATGCCATTAAAGCAATCTGTTTTCGCCCGGAAACAAATTGCGTGTGAAAAGGTGGAGACACCTTCAGACAGTTTTTATTTGCTGTCGAATTTTTCCAGAGTGTCAAAGCAGCCGAGAAGGTACATTATTCCGAGAGCGCGGTCATATAAGCCGTAGCCCGGTCTGCATTTTTCGCCCCAGATATGTCTGCCGTGGTCAGGGCGGACATATCCTGTAAATCCGCAGTCATGGTATGCCTTTACAATATCAAGAATGCCGGTATCTCCGTCACAGTCACGGTGTGAGGCTTCGGAAAAATCGCCGTTAGGGAAGTGCTTTACATTTCTTATATGTGCAAAGGCTATTCTGTCACAGTGCTTTCTCACTATATCTGCCACATTATTCTTCGGGTTGGAGCTTAATGAGCCGGAGCAGAGTGTAAGGCAGTTATATGGGTCATCAACCATCTTGAGAAAGCGGTCAATAGAAGGCTCATCGACAAGAAGACGCGGAAGCCCGAAGATATCCCAAGGCGGGTCATCCTGATGTATCGCCAGCTTGATGTCGCATTCGCGGCAGGTCGGCATGAGCGCTTCGAGGAAGTACCTGAGGTTCTCCCAGAGCTTTTCCTTGGTGACATCCTTGTAGGCGTCGAAAAGTTCGGTCAGGTGAGCCATTCTCTCAGGCTCCCAGCCCGGCATGGTAAAGCCCTCACATTTTTCGAGGATGTACTTTGCCATCTCCTTAGGGTCATCTATAATCTTGTCCTTCTCATAGTAGAGGGCTGTTGAGCCGTCACCTACAGGATGGAAAAGGTCGGTTCTTGTCCAGTCGAATACCGGCATGAAATTGTAGCAGACAACCTTTACCCCGGCTTCTTTAAGGTTCATTAGTGTCTGCTTGTAGTTTTCTATGTATTTATCTCTTGTAGGAAGCCCTATTTTGATATCATCGTGTACGTTGACACTCTCAACAACATCAACATTGAAGCCATACTCCTTTATGTGGTCTGTCACCTCGCGAATCTCGTCAGGCTCCCATATCTCACCGGGCTGCTTGTTGTGCAGTGCCCATACGATTCCCTCGACACCGGGAATCTGGCGTATCTGCTCCAGGGTTACGGTATCATTGCCTTCACCGTACCAGCGGAAAGTCATGTGCATAATGTAATGCCTCCTTTTTGTGTTTATCATGTGATTGTGCAGCAATGCGTGTTGTCCGGTCTGATAATCCGGTTTTGCAATCACTGTTGTAATTTATTATAACATGTAAAATACTATTGTCAACTAGTATACAAGTTAATGACGGATTTTTTCAGATGAATGATTCGGGTGTCAAAACATGCCGTATATATCTGGCTGTGTATAACGTATTATATTTATGCATATCACGACTTTTGGGAGAAGCTTAGATGTTCTTAGAACATCCTGCTTTGGACAACGGAGCTGATATGCATAAATATTTATATACTTAAGGCTTAAATATGCATGTTTTGACATCCCTCCCATCTTTTATACACTGAGCCGCTTCACTGTTTTTATAACCGTTTCCGCCACAAAATCTACCTCCTGCATAGTGTTTTCACTGGACAGGGTAAGTCTCAGTGAGCCGCCGGCAAGATTGTAGTCAATTCCCATTGCTATGAGTACATGGGATGGACCGGCGGCACCTGTTGAGCATGCACTTCCGGCAGAGGCGCAGATACCGTGGGAGTCAAGTATTGAAAGAAGCTGTGCTGATTCCACGCCAGGAAAGCAGAAGGATACGTTGTTTGGAAGTCTCATCTGTTCGGAACCTGTGAGAACGGCATTTGGAAGTCCCTGCCTTATTTGGTAAATCAGCCGGTTTCTAAGCCTTGTCATGCTGTTGATGTTTTTCTGCATGTTTCGCGCCGCTATTTCACATGCTTTGCCAAGACCGACGATTCCCGGGACGTTTGAGGTTCCGGCGCGATGCCCATTTTCCTGTGAACCACCATCAATGTAAGATGGCAGTTCAAGACCGTTCCGGATATACAAAAAGCCGACACCCTTAGGACCATGAAGCTTGTGTGCGCTCATGCTTAGCATATCTATCATACATTCGTTTACGTTAATAGGAATATGCCCGTAAGCCTGAACCGCGTCCGTGTGGAACACTATCTGATGGCGTCGGGCAATCTGGCCTATTGCCTTGAGGGGCTGTATAGAGCCGACCTCGTTGTTGGCAGCCATTACAGAGATAAGAATGGTATCATCCCGGATTGCTGCCTGAAGTGTTTCGGGATGGATAAATCCATATTTGTCGCAGGGAAGATATGTCACTGTAAAGCCTTCGGATTCGAGCGTTCTGCATGAGTTAAGTACAGCATTGTGCTCAATTGAGGTGGTTATAATGTGGCATGAGGCTCCCATACGTTTTTTTCTTATGCTTCTTGAGAAGCTCTTGATAGCCCAGTTGTCCGATTCTGAACCGCCGCTGGTAAAATATATTTCATCAGGGCGTGCTCCGATAAGCCTTGCGGCTTGAGTGCGGGCGCGGTTTATGGCGTTTTCTGAGACCCGGGCACTCTTATACGCTCCGGCAGGGTTGGCAAATTCATCGCAAAAGTAAGGTGTCATTGAACTTAGCACATCGGTATGCAGAGCGGTTGTCGCGGCATTGTCGAAATAAATGATTTTTTTCATGAAACCTCCTTCGGCATTGGATAACAATGATTAAATTGATTACTAAATTATATAAATAATTCGGAAAATTACAAAAACTACTTGGAAAATATCTAAATGTATATTATAATTTAAGCATAATATTTAGTCTGCAAATGCTATATATTTATAGTATGCAGATTAGCTTGGGAGGTGTCGCTATGAGGTTAGAATTTATCGGGGCGGATCATGAGGTTACGGGAAGCTGTCACTATATTGAAGCATGCGGAAAGCATATTCTTGTAGATTATGGAATGGAGCAGGGGATAAATGTATTTGAAAATGTTCCGCTTCCGGTATCAGAGGCAATGATTGACTATGTTTTTCTTACACACGCACATGTTGACCACTCGGGTCTGCTTCCGCTATTGTATGCGAGAGGCTTCAGGGGAAGAGTGTATGCAACGGAAGCCAGCACACAGCTTAGCAGCATCATGCTTCGTGACTGTGCGCATATACAGCTTATGGAGGCAGAGTGGAAGAACAGAAAAGCTAAAAGAAGCAGCACTATTGAGGCGGTACAGCCTTTATATAATATGGAGGATGCCGATGGCATAATAAAGAGATTCACTCCATGTATGTATGGTGAGCTTGTGGATGTATGTGAGGGAATACAGATAAGATTTACTGACATCGGACATTTGCTTGGTTCGGCGAGCATAGAGGTGTGGCTTGACGAGAACGGAGTTAAGAAAAAGCTTGTGTTCTCGGGTGATATCGGTAACAAGCGCCAGCCTCTTATAAAGGATCCTGCATATACGGATGAGGCTGACTATGTTGTGATGGAGTCCACCTACGGTGACAGACTGCATAGTGCACAGAGGGTTGATTATGTATCGGAGCTTGCCGGCATTATCTCCAAGACCTTAAAGCGCGGCGGCAATGTGGTCATTCCGTCCTTTGCGGTCGGAAGAACACAGGAAATACTATATTTTATCAGGCAGATTAAGGCACAGCAGCTTATAAAGGATATTCCGGATTTTCCTGTATATGTAGACAGCCCTATGGCGGTTGAAGCCACAGCAGTGTTTGTGGACAATAAGGATGAGTGCTATGATGCTGAGGCAACAGAGCTTGTGAAGTCCGGCATAAATCCGTTGACCTTTAAGAATCTGCATCTTTCGATTACGAGTGAGGAGTCGAAGGCCATCAACTTCGATACGACACCGAAGGTTATCATATCTGCCTCAGGTATGTGTGATGCAGGCCGGATAAGACATCATCTTAAGCATAACCTATGGAGGCCGGAGTCCACAGTGCTTTTCGTCGGTTATCAGTCAGTCGGAACTTTAGGACGTGCCATTGTGGAGGGGGCTGAGGAGGTTAAGCTGTTCGGAGAGACGATAGAGGTTCGTGCTGAGATTCTTACACTTAATGGTTTAAGTGGTCATGCGGATAAGAACGGACTTATAGAATGGATAAGCGCATTTAAGAAAAAGCCGGACAGAGTATTTGTTGTGCATGGTGATGATGCTACGGCAACAGCTTTCACAGAGTGCCTTAAAATAGAGCATGGTCAGAAAGCCTATGCACCGTATAGCGGTACGATAGTCAATCTTGCCGATGGAAGCTTTGAGTATGAGGCTGTTCCGGTTCCTGTGGAGAAGAAGACAAAGCCTGCTTCCGGAATATATGCAAGACTTCTTGCCGCCGCACAGAGGCTGCTTGCCATTGTCAAAAAGAGCGATGGTCTTGCCAACAAGGATATGGGGAGGTTCGCAGACCAGATTATCTCTATATGTGATAAGTGGGATACGGAAGATAAATAACATATAGCATGGATAATTGCATAAACGGATTCGGGTGTCAAAACATGCCAATTTAGTTTATGAGTGTATAACGTATTATATTTATGCATATCAGCTCCGTTGTCCGAAGCAAGATGTTCTAAGAACTCTGATAAAGGCATTGTATACGTTCGCCACCGAAGCAAAGCATGCATCCTTGTATGCATTGCTTCAGAACCGGCATCCGTGCCGGTTCTGACTAGAGTGTGAACAGAGTTCTAAGAACATCTAAGCTTCTCCAAAAGTCGTGATATGCATAAATATAATACGTTATACACAGCTAAGTTGTGTAGCATGTTTTGACACCCGAATCCTAAATATACTGTATAGCATAGTGTAATAAATATAAGCATAGTAAAGTATAGTGTCAGGACAGCTTGTTCTGGCACTATTTTTTATTAAGCCCTGTATTCTTCAATCTTATTTGTTCACATTTCAGAGCTTCGACTTCAATGCCATCTGTTCACATCACGGCGTTTAGGCTTCAATGCTATTTGCTCACATCCAAGTGCCACGGCTTCACCGCTTTCGTGTGTGACGAGGATGAGTGCCGAACCGGTGTGGCACACAATATCGTCCACAGTGTCAATGACCTTTTTTCTGAGTGTGGGGTCAAGTCCTTTGAAGGGCTCATCCATAATGAGCAGGAGAGGTTCGCCGGGCTTGTGGGCATGAAGTGCTGTGCAGCCGTACAGAGCTCTTGCGATGGCAAGACGTCTTTTCATGCCGCCGCTGTACTCTGCTGCCGGCTTATCGCAGACGTCACCAAGTTCAAGCTTTTTCAGTATTTCAAGGGCAGTCTCCTTTACAAAAGGATAAGGATAGATGCCGATATTGTCGAGAGCGTCGAAGGAAGGAAAGAGCCTGTCCTCCTGAAATACTGTGAGAAGGTGAAGCTTCTCATGTTTTAGGACAGTTCCGCTGTCATAATCGCGCAGCCCCAGAATTATATTGAGAAGGCTTGTCTTTCCCTCGCCAGAAGCCCCTGATATGGCTACTCTCTGCCCGCTCCTAAGAGTCATGGAGAGGTTATCTATGACAGGGATATCCGAATATTTCTTATATAGGTTCTTTATTTCTAATATAATTGTATCCATTTTAATCTCCTGAATTATTTATAGGATTCGGGTGGGGAAATATTCCGCTCACATTTTTCTGAGTACTGCCCTGACAGCTCCCTCAAATATAAGACTTATTATTATGACCGTTATTGTCCACGCAAAAAGCTCAGCGGTCTGCAGGTATATTTTTGCCTGGTTGAGATGGTTGCCTATAGAGCTGCGGCTTATTCCTATTACTTCCGCCGCGATTCCGGATTTCCATGCCAGTCCGATACCTGTTGAGAGGGCGGAGGAAAGATATGGCAGGAGACTTGGAATATAGACAAGCTTTATTTTTTTAAGAGGAGGCGTCTGTGCTATGTACAGAACCTCAAGCAGGGAGGAGTCTATGCTTAAAAGCCCTTCAAGAATGTTTTCATATACAATTGGGACAACCATAAGAAATGAGATAAGCATTGAGAGCCTGTCAGATGAGACCCATAGCAGTGCCAATATTATGAATGAGGCAACAGGAACAGTGCGTATTATTCTTAAAGGAAGCGATATGAAGTCTCTTGCGATTCGCAGCCGGTATGAGACAGCAGAGAGAATAAGTCCGATTAAAAGAGCAAGGAAAAAACCGGCGAGTATGTTTCTCATTGAGTTTAAAACAGACAGCCAGAAAATTCTGCTTGCGGACAGCTGACAAAGGGATGACAAGACTAAAAGAGGACCGGGAAGAAAAAGTTCCCGGTCAATTATTTTTGCTGCAATTGTCCAGATGGCAATCCACAGTAATATGGAGACAAAGCGCGATAAAAGCTGTGCTCTTTTTGATATTTTTTTTTCAAATATATGAGGTGTGACCTTATTCATGCACACTGCCACTCCTAAATGATATATTTTATGTAACAGCCATGAGACACCTGTAAAGCTCCATAATCTGCATGGTAGCGTAAATTACAACAAGTGCCGGCTTTTACTGTGAAATGTAGTAGAAATCATCGGCAGGAAGCTTGCCGCCGACCGAGGCAGGATTCTGTCCGTACAGTACGGTGAGGTAGCTCTCAATCTTAGCCTTCATTTCAATGCCGCTTATGAAGGTTACATTGCAGTACGGAATGGCTTTCTTTGCGACCGCGGCTTTAAATATGCCGAACTTTTCGATAAGTGAAGCTGCGTCAGCTATATTGTCATTGGTATAGGCGGCTGATGCCGGATATTCATCTAAAAATGCATTGAATGCGTCCGTGTGTGCGTCAACCCATTCTTTTCTTGCGACAACTACACCTGTCACAACGGTGCCGGTGCTGTCAAGCTTCTCCCATTCCCCGGTTATATCAAGTGCTATATGAAGCTGTTCGTTATTGTTCATGGCAATGGTCACATAAGGCTGTGGAAGCATGGCTATGGCTTCAGAATTTTCAGACAGGGCGGCGACAACCTCTGCGGCTTCGCTCTTAAACTCTATGTCCACATCGCTGTCCGGGTCTATTCCGTTGCCGGAGAGAATATAGCGCAGAGTATATTCAGGGGTTGTCCCCTGACCTGTTGTGTATATGGTCTTTCCTGCTAAATCGCTTACAGCCTGGATGGAATTACCTGCTTCAACTATATATAATACACCAAGAGTATTTATTCCTGCTGCAATAATTCCGCCTTCAGTCTTGTTGTAGAGCACGCTTGCAAGATTACATGGAACGCATGCGATGTCCAGCTCACCCTTTACAAGCCCGGTTGATATTTCTGTCGCCTCACCGAAAACCTGAAAATTGTAATTGTTGGCGGCAACCCCGTCCTCGTTGTCTTTCATTACCTTTACAAGGCCGATGGCGGTAGGACCTGTCATGACTGCGATGTTGATGTCTGCTGTGACAGGCTGCGTTTCCCCTGCTATGGATTCGGTTACATCCGTCTGTGTCTCCTGTGCCGTGGATTCGGTTACGGCAGCGGATGAAGCGGATTCATCCTGCCGGGTCTTTGAAGAGCAGCCTGCCAGTGTGCAGGTGAACAGAGTGAGGGTCAATGTGCTTACAATTGTTCTGATTACATTTCTTTTCATGCTGTTTAAGCTCCCTGGTGTACATGTTTTTTGATGGCATCAAAGCTCTCGGGGCTTATGACATGTTCAATCTTGCATGCATCCTCGGCGGCGGTTTCAGGGCTGACTCCAAGCCTTATAAGGCATGAGGACAGAAGCTCATGTCTTTCATATATCATCTCCGCTATGGCACGACCTTCATCGGTCAGATAGATAAAGCCGGCATCGGTAACTGTAATCTGGTTTTTAAGCCGGAGATTCTTCATCGCGATACTGACACTTGATTTTTTAAAGCCAAGTTCGTTGGATATATCGACAGCGCGGACAACAGGAAGCTTTTTACTGAGAATCAATATGGTTTCAAGATAATTTTCAGCAGATTCGTTTGTATTAGTCATGTTAAACCTCTTTTCCGGTAAATTAAATGTTATGGCGAAATGACCATAACAATATATACAATAAATATAGCACAGAATGATTTATTTTGCCATATAATTTTGTCTTATGTGTAATTAATGGCTTTGTATTAATTTTTGTTATAATTATTTATTGACGGACTGTGGGTATGAGTGTTAAAATTCGCGCATGGATGGGTGTATTATAAAAGCAGGTTATGCGAAATGAAAGTATGAAAACGGTTGTTCTGGGAGGAAAGCAGGATGAAAATGAAGTTTTACCAGTCGATAAAATTCAGACTGCTGATGATGACGCTGTGTGTGTGCGTTTTTATGGGAGGCTTAATCAGTTTCTATTCCATACACCAGTCAAGGCTAAGCTACAAGCGGCTTGCATGGAATTATATGGAGGATATTGCTCTGGCATATGGACGTCAGGTCGAGAATCTGCTTGGTCAGGGCGGAAGCTTTGACAGTGGTGCCCTTGAGCATATTCTTATGAATGCCAATCTGGAGGGAGTTGAGTCATCGTACACCTACATAGTTGATTCGGAGGGCAATATGCTCTATCACCCTAATAAGGATAAGATAGGGAAAAGTGTCGAGAATGTTATTGTGAAGGGCTATATTCAGGATCTGAAGTCCGGAATTAAGCATGATACAGGTGTTGTGGAATATGATTATAATGGGAGCATAAAATATGCCGCATGTTATACCGATGGAAACGGACGTTTCATTCTGGTAGTTTCTGCTGATGATGATGACGTCCTCAAAGATTCCGCCAGTCTGATAGTTAAGGTTACTGCTATTTCCCTGATTATAGGCATGGCTGCGATTGTTGTAGTATTTATTTTTATAAGAAAGATTGTGGCACCTCTTTCGTATGCCGCTAATGCGGTTGAGGAGCTTGCCGCACTTGACTTCCGTGTAAAGAATGAGCGGCAGGAGCGCCGGTTTGCAGGACTTAAGGATGAGGTCGGCAATATTATGAGAGCTGTTTTGAAGCTCAGAGGTGAACTTACAGCTGTTGTGACGGAGCTTAAGAATCAGAGCGGTAATCTGTTTGAGCAGTCGGATTCCTTGAGCAAATCTGCTTCCGATACAATGAACAATATGAAGGATACGGACAGAGCTGTTGACGAGATGGCGAATGGCGCGACAATGCTTGCACAGGAGACACAGAGTGCGTCAGAGAATGTAATTGAAATCGGCAATATGATAGATAAGGTAAATGACAATACAGAGGAGCTTGCAAAGGATGCCGATAATATGAAAGAGCTGGGCGAGAATGCTGAGAATATATTAAGACAGCTTATTGCCGGACAGAAGGAAATGGTGACCCATATTGGTGTTGTCAATGATAAGACTCACGAAGCTAATAAGGCGGCAGGAAAGATTTCAGAGGTTGTAAACCTCATAACGGAGATTGCGAGCCAGACAAATCTTCTCTCCCTTAATGCATCAATAGAGGCAGCAAGAGCAGGAGAGGCGGGAAGAGGATTTGCGGTTGTTGCCGAGAATATCAAGCAGCTTGCCGAGCAGACAACATCATCTGCTGCGGACATTCAGGATATTATACATGATCTTGAACAGAAATCAGGCGAGACGGTAGAAAAGACGGAGGCAGTTAACAATATTGTCAACAAGCAGTCCGAGGATATGAAGCAGACAGCGGATATCCTTAATCAGGTAATCACGGGAATTACGGGTCTTATAGATAAAATAGACAGCATTGCGGTAAGTGTCGCAAACATGGATAAGTCAAAAGAGAATGTAGTGGATGTTATCGGCAATCTGTCCTCCGTATCACAGGAGAATGCCGCCTCAACAGAGGAGACAAGTGCTTCTACAACAATGGCCATGGAGACTGCCAAGAAGATTGCGGACGAAGCGGTGAAACTTAAGGACATAGCGCAGGAGCTTGAGGATAGAATGAAGCAGTTCATCATACAGTAGTTTAATACAAGGTACGATTTGATGAGAGCCGGGGATGTTCCCCGGCTCCTTTGTTTTTTTGTGATAAAATAAAATGCAAAGCATGCTTGACATTTTTTGCAAAGTACACTATACTGAAAATGCAAAGTTAACTATGCAATAAAAACAGGGTGATTATCATGAAAAACAGAATAAAAGAACTGCGCAAGGAAAAGAAGCTCTCTCAGAGTGAGCTCGCAGACATTGTTGGCACTACACGCCAGACAATCACCTCTATTGAGGTGGAGAAGTATACTGCCTCGCTTGTGCTGGCTTATAAGATTGCACACTACTTCGGCCTGACTATCGAGGAGGTTTTTGACTTCGGCGATATAGATGACGAAGAATAATGGGAGAGGAGGGGTTGTGTTGGATAAGAAGATAGAGAGAATAAAAAAAGAGATAAAGCATCAGAACAGGCTGTATTTTGTGACGGCAGTTGTAGGGCTTGCAGCGATAGCGGTGGATTTATCAGGTTTTCCTGCATCGGCATATACTAATCCGGATGCGGCTTCGTTCGTGCAGGGCTTTCTGATTGGACTGTTTGCCGCCGTGGAGGTATTTTCTGTTATAAAGCTTTTAAAGAACTGCAAGGCGCTTGGAAATGAGACTACACTCAGGAGGCTGTACAATAAGTATCACGATGAGCGTGAATTACATATTGAATCGCTTGCGGCGCGCAAGGGGCTTGAGATAGCCACACTGGTTTCTGTGCTTGCAGGTCTTGTCGTGTGCTATTTCAGCTTTGAGGCATTCCTTGGAATGCTTGCGGTTGTGATAATTGCAGGGGCAGCAAGAGAGTGCAGTAAAGCATATTATAACAGAACATATACCGGAGAATAACGGCCGCAGGCATTAAGATTATGCTGAAATGATACAATTGTCAATGTTAAAACAGGAGGGAAAAGGGAATGATAGAGATTAAGAATCTTACCAAGATTTACAAGCTTTCATCCGGACAGATGAAGAAGCTGAAGACGAAGAGCAGCACGAAGGTAGCAGTCGATAATATTTCATTTAAGGCTGAGCAGGGAGAGATATTAGGACTTCTCGGACCTAACGGCGCAGGAAAGACAACTACACTCAGGTGCATAGCAACACTTTTAAAGCCTACAGACGGGACTGTAATTGTAGATGGACACGACACAGTCAAGGAACCGGAGGCGGTCAGGGCAAGCATTGGCTTTTTGACAAATGAGATTAAGCTTGATCCACAGTTTTCAGCCAGATATCTTTTTGATTTCTTCGGAAGACTGCATCAGGTTCCTGAGGATAAGCTTAAGGAACGCAGGGAGGAATTGTTCTCGTATTTTGGAATAGATGGATTCGAGGATAAGAAGATAGAGGAGCTTTCAACAGGCATGAAGCAGAAGGCGGCTATAGCGGTCAGCCTTGTACATGATCCGGATATCGTTATATTCGACGAGCCTACATCAGGTCTTGATATCATAACGGCGCGCTCCGTTACAGATTATCTTTTGGAGCTTAAGAAGAAGGGAAAGCTTGTCATTGTGTCGACACATATCATGTCTGAGGCTGAGAAGCTTTGCGACAGACTGGTTGTGATAATAGATGGCAGAAAGGTTTCGGAAGGAACACTTGATAATATCTATTCTGATACAGGCAAGGATAATCTTGAAGATGCATTCTTTGAACTTTATAGACTTAATCACAAGGAGGACAGATAAATGTACGGTATCAAGGCTATTGTATCTAAGGAACTGAGAAGAGTTTTTAAGGATAAGAAGATGATTATGTCACTTTTTGTTCTGCCGGTCATACTTGTAGTAGGGTTATTTTCACTTATAGGGCTGTTGGTAAAGGGTCAGATGGACGATGTCGAGTCACATGCTCCGGTTGTCTATATTATGAATGAGCCGGCAAGCTTTGAGACATTCGCAGGGGCGGCAGGTATCGAGGGCTATACTGTGATAAGCGATACGGAAGGCTTCGAGAATGCAAAGGCGGGGCTCTATGATAAGTCGGTTGACCTTGTTATGATGTTTTCGGATGATTTTGAGGAGCAGGTAATGGCCGGAATGGATGAGCTGGACAACATAAAGACTCCTGAGGTTGAGCTGTACTATAACCCATCCGAGGATTATTCATCAGAAGCGAGAAGTATCTATGCGGCATATCTTGATGCATACAAGCAGATGCTTCTCGGAAACAGATTCGGGAACTATGCGGCTGTTGAAATGTTCAATGTTAACGATAATACAGTTCAGGATGAAGATAAGGTTGCGGGAAAGATGCTTGGAACAATGCTTCCTTATTTTATCACAATGCTTATTTTTGCGGGAGCTATGGGGCTTGGCGTTGATATGATAGCCGGAGAGAAGGAGAGGGGAACACTTGCTACCATGCTTCTTTCGCCGGTAAAGCGTGAACAGATTGTACTTGGAAAGGTATTCTCCTTGTCAATTCTTGCGGTTATGTCGGCAGCGGTATATATTATTTCCATGGTAATTGCCCTGCCTATGATGATTAAGAACGTCGGTGGAGCAGATGCATTAGACGGCATGTCAGTTAACTTTACAGGAGGCCAGATAGCCCAGATGATAATACTAATGATTGGAGTTGTGCTGTTATATGTATCAATCATCTGTATGGTAGCTGTGTTTGCCAAGAATGTGAAGGAAGCTTCATCGTATATATCTCCGGTATATATTCTTGTCCTTGTGGCAGGAATGATTACAATGTACACATCGGCAGACGGAGTATTTTATAAGTATCTTATCCCTGTATATGGCAGTTCAATGGCATTTAAGGACATTCTCACAAGAGAGATAACGATGACTAATTTCCTTGGAACAACGATAAGCACATACTTATATGCGGTTATCATTGTTGCTGTGATGACAAAGGCATTTAACAGTGAGAAGGTTATGTTTAATGCTTAACCGTTAATTCGGATTCAAAAGTCTAATCGTGCAGGCATGAACGGCTTTTTGGACTTTTGAACCTGATATCATAATAGGAAATAAGGCATATAGACAAATTCATTAAATTAAAGTAATATATCAGATGGCGGTACGGCATTTTGCCGCACTGCCATTTTATGTTGGGTATAAAATTATTTTTGAAGGTTTGAAAGGGATATAATCAGATGTCGGAAAAGAAAAAGGTTGAGGGCAGCAGATTTTTGCGTGAATCCAAGCCGGCACTTAAGCATCTGCTTGGAATATTGCTCAGGAAATATGGATATGCATCGATACTTGCAGTTGATTCGGAGGCTAAGATATACTCAGTTGCGGCATCGGGCATCAATATCGGCGATTTTGGAATGTTGTGCAACAGAGGCTTCGTTATCAAGGTGTATAATGAAGGTGAGTATGCGGAGTATTCATTTAATAAGCTTGAGAGAGATGTGACAGAGCAGGCACAGCAGATTATTGAGCAGATAGAGGCTCTTAAAAAAGCGGTTCCGGATAAGCTTGAAAGGATTAAGCTTGGCATGCTTGAGGATAAGCCGCTTAAGTTTTCAAAGAGCACAGAGTATGAGATAAATCCTTTTGAGACAGGGGCGCAGAATATCATAGACAAGCTCACGGCTTTGCGAAAGAAGGGTCTTGAAGCGGATGAGAGAATGCTTGACTGTACGGCGAGGATGAGCTGTCAGAAGTACTCGAAGCTCTTCCTTTCGGAAAATAAGGATATGGAGCAGAATGTACTGTGGACGGACTGTGCGATGTCATTCTTAGCGAGAAGGGGCAATGAGGTAAAGAGCTATTTTAGCAGTGCATCGAATCTGGGAGGCTCTGAGATTTTAGAAAGCCTTGAGGCGGACATACCACATTCGGTGGAAATGACGGTTGCACTTCTTGACAGCGAGCCTATGGTTCCGGGAGAGTATGATTGTATATGTACACCTGAGGTTACAGGAATGATAGTGCATGAAGCCTTCGGCCATGGAGTCGAGATGGACATGTTTGCAAAGGACAGGGCGCTTGCAAAGAACTATGTCGGCGGGTATGTTGCCTCACCTCTTGTCAATATGCACGATGGTGCGGCAGTCGGTGACGAGGTCGCAAGCTATTTCTTTGACGATGACGGAGTGGAGGCTAAGGACACACTTGTCATAGAGAACGGTGTGTTAAAACAGGGAATATCAGACACGATGGCGGCTATGAGGCTTAAGACGGTGCCTACCGGAAATTCAAGAAGAGAGAGCTACAGAAGAAAAGCATATACAAGAATGACCAACACCTACTTTGAGGCGGGCAATGATAAGCTTGAGGACATGATTGCCTCCATACCTTACGGCTTTCTCCTTGAGAATGCGACGAGCGGAATGGAGGACCCTAAGAACTGGGGAATACAGTGCCTTGTAAACATGGCGCGTGAGATTAAGGACGGAAGGCTTACAGGCAGGGTGTTCTCACCTGTGGTTCTGACAGGATATGTACCGGACTTATTAAAGTCGATTTCCATGGTTTCGGATGATTTCGAGCTTAGGGGCAGCGGCTTCTGCGGCAAGGGCTACAAGGAGTTTGTCAAGGTTTCGGACGGAGGCCCGTATATTAAAGCGAAAATCAGACTTGGATAATGCGGCATAACCTAGTTATGTAAGGAATGGAGATTAAGTTTTGAAAGTAAAATTTTCAAATTATTTATTAGAGGCAGTACTGCAGGCAATGCTTGCAGTATGCACGGAGATAAAGTTTGAAAGAAAAACTTTCAAACTATTTATTGGTGGCAGTACTGCAGGCAATGCTTGCAGTATGCTGGGAGATAAAAAATGAGAGATATAATTATCAGTTCACTTAGGAGTCTTGGTATTGACAGCTATCTGATTACAGAGTGCGAGAAAAACTGCAAGGAAATGTTCTTTATAAAGAAAACACTTGATATGACCAGAACAGAGGCTCTTGATGAGTGGAATGTGACTGTATACCATGATGACGAAGATAAGAAAATGCGTGGCTGTGCAGCCTGCATGATTCATCAGGGCATGGAAGAGGATGAGATAAGAAGGACTTTAAAGGATGCCTATTATGCGGCAGGGTATGCAATGAACCCTTATTACACCCTTGTTTCAGGGAGTGGTGAGCCTATTGTAAAGGCGGCAGGAAGCCTTGCACAGGTGTCACTTGAGAATGCTGCACACAGCATGGCAGAAGCATTGTTCGCCGCTGACACAGGGGATAAGAGCTTCATCAATTCGGCGGAGCTTTTTGTTGAGAAAAAGACAGTCAGAATAATTAACAGTGAGGGTGTTGACTGTGGATATGAGAACTATTCCGTCAAGGGTGAGTTCGTTGTGCAGTGTCTTGAGCCTGTGGATGTTGAGCTTTATCAGGATTTTTCCTACGATGAGCTTGACACGGACAGTCTTAAAAAGCTTGTGGCAGATAAGCTTAACACAGTTGTGGACAGGGCACGCGCAGACAGAGCGCCTGAGGCAGGAAGATACAATGTCCTCTTATCTGAGGACAGCGTGAGGGAGGTGTTATCCTTCTATTCGACGAGAGCGAATGTGGCGAATATATATTCTAAGTACTCAACCTATGAAGTGGGTATGCAGGTTCAGGGAGAGAACGCAGCCGGAGAAAGGCTTAATATTACTCTCCGTTCATCGGTGCCTTATAGCAATGATGGAATTAAGATGCATGACTGTGAGCTTATAAAGGATGGAGTATTAATGAATGTCCATGGTGGATTGAGAATGTCACAGTATCTGAAGGTACAGCCTACAGGCGAGTATAATAAGCTGTTGGTTGACAACGGTTCAGAGAGCATTGCTGATATGAAAAAGGGACGTGTGCTTCATGTAGTAAGCTTTTCCGATTTCAATATGAATGCGATGACCGGACATTTCGCAGGGGAGATAAGGCTTGCTTATCTTTATGACAATGGCAGTGTAAGCCTTGTGACAGGTGGCTCTGTCAATGGAAGCATTATAGATGCGCAGCATGACCTTGTGTTCTCTGAGGAACGCTATGACAGCAGCGCATATTCGGGACCTTACGCAGTACTGCTTAAAGATGTTCCGGTTTCGGGAACAGTGTAAAAAATATCGGATGTATTATTTTTTCAAATATATATCAAAAATAATTAAGGTAGGAGAAAAGAAAGATGAAAAAGACAGTAAGAACAAACAAGGGCGGCTGGTTTTCAGTTGCGGTAGTGCTGATTCTGTTCGGGGGAATGTTCCTCTTCGCGAACAAGGAGAATATTAAATCGGCTTTCACAGGTGCATACGATATCTATGATGAAGATGTCAATGCAAGTGATATCAAGATAGGCGATGGTATCAGAACGGATATATATGCAGCACTTGACAATTTTGGAACTCTTGAGACAACCACAAAGAATTCAAAGACAGGACATGTAACAGGAAAAACATATCATTATTACTATATCATCCCTGTTTTTGAGGGCGAGGAGACACGCTATATGGCTGTCAAGGTAAGCTCAGGCGACAGGAAGGCATTCGATAAGATAGTTGACGACACATGGGACTATCTGGCAGGTGATGCCGACTACTTTACGGACAATGAATTTGCCGCTGAAGGAAATATACAGAAGTTAGATGGGCAGGCGTATGAGTACTTTGTTGAGTGGTTCGAGGAGGCAGAGTGGTTCGATACAACGGACAGGGACGAGATTGAGGAGTATTTAGTTCCGGTCTGCCTTGAGCTTAAGGACCTCAGGTCAACAAGCATTATGGTATATGTCTCAATGGGGATTATAGCACTTGGTATCCTTATTATCGTTATACATTTCGTGAGAAAGTCTAACAATAAGAAGAAGGAAGCGGCGGAGCAGGCAGCTTACAACAACGGATTTGCAGCAGCACAGAACGATGCAGCGGCAGGAAACAACGCAGCTGCAACCGGGAACACAGCTGATACAGCAAATCAGGCTTCTGCAGGTACATACACAGAGACAGCCTCGTACAGCAACGGAACAGAGTACACAGTCATAGGAGGAACTAAGCTTCCGAAGGCGGATATTGACAGAATAAACGGATATGTAGCCGCAGGAGATTCGGTTACGGCAATAAGGGAACTCAGGGATATGACAGGTCTTGGCATTGCCGAGGCTAAGGATATCATTGACAACTGGGGCAGCTATTACAGATAGTATTAATTGGCAATTATAAAAAAAGCTTTAAAATTCTTAAACTATATGATATAATCTATGGAGCTATTTTATAAGGAGGTGTTTTTTGATGAAGCACGTTAAGACAATCAACACAAGAAATCTTAAGGAGTCCATGAAGAAGGGCGGCTGCGGCGAGTGCCAGACATCCTGCCAGTCTGCATGTAAGACATCCTGCACAGTTGGAAACCAGAGCTGTGAGAATAAGTAATCAGGCATACATGTACATAGCGTAACTGATTGCGCTGACAATGTATTGCTGATTGTAATAAACCGGACGGCTGTCTGAGGACGGCTATCCGGTCTATTGCGGTTATGGTGGATTTTAGTTTATTGTTTATTTTAGGAAGGAATTATGATGGTACATCAGTATAAAAATAACGGATACAATATCGTACTTGATGTCAACAGCGGCTCCGTGCATGTGGTTGATGAGATAGTTTATGATATGATACCTATGTACGAGGGTTCAGGTTTAGAAGAGATTACTGCCGAATTGAATGGCAGATATAAGGAAGAGGATATTAAGGAAGCTTACGAGGAGATAACTGAGCTTAAGGAAGCAGGTTCTCTTTTTACTGAGGATATTTATGAGAATTACATAGACAGCTTTAAGAACCGTCAGCCGGTTGTAAAAGCACTATGTTTACATATTGCGCATGACTGTAATCTGGCATGTCAGTACTGCTTTGCCGAGGAAGGCGAGTATCACGGAAGAAGAGCTCTTATGAGCTTTGAGGTGGGAAAGAAAGCCCTTGATTTCCTTGTAGCCAATTCTGGCAGCAGAAGAAATCTTGAGGTTGATTTCTTTGGCGGGGAGCCTCTTATGAACTGGGAGGTTGTAAAGCAGCTTGTTGAATACGGCCGCTCGATAGAGGAGGCTAATAATAAGAAGTTCAGATTTACACTCACAACCAACGGAGTTCTCTTAAATGACGAGATTCTTGATTTTGTCAACAAGGAGATGGGGAATATAGTTCTCAGCACCGACGGACGTAAGGAGGTTCACGACAGGATGCGACCTTTCCGCAACGGCAAGGGAAGCTATGACCTTATCATGCCTAAGTTCAAAAAGGTTGCCGAGAGCCGTAATCAGACAAATTATTATGTAAGAGGTACCTTCACACATTATAATCTTGATTTCTCAAAGGATGTTTTGAGTCTTGCGGATGAGGGTTTCAAGCAGATTTCGGTTGAGCCGGTTGTCGCTTCACCTGAGGATGCATATGCTCTCAGAACCGAGGATCTTCCGCAGATTTTTGAGGAGTACGATAAGCTTGCGGTAGAGATGATCAAGAGGGAGAAGGAGGGAAGAGGCTTCAATTTCTTCCACTTTATGATAGACCTCACAGGAGGTCCTTGCGTATACAAGAGACTTTCCGGCTGTGGTTCGGGTACGGAGTATCTTGCAGTCACACCTTGGGGGGATTTATATCCTTGCCACCAGTTCGTCGGCAATGAGGATTTCCTTCTTGGTAATGTAGATGATGGCATTGTGAAGAAGAATATCTGTGAGGAATTTAAGCAGTGCAACGTATATTCCAAGCCTAAGTGCAAGGACTGCTTTGCAAAGCTTTTCTGCAGCGGTGGCTGTGCCGCTAACTCATACAATTTCCATGGCAATATCAATGATAGCTATGAGGTTGGCTGTGAGATGGAGAGAAAGAGAGTTGAGTGCGCTATTATGATAAAGGCTGCACTTGCTAATAATTAAGCATAAGCGAAAGGAAATTAAAAAAATGGCTAAGAAGATTTTAAAGTCTCTTGCCTGGGTTGCCGTAATTGCATTTCTTGTGTACACGGTAATCTTTGGATGGGGCAGCACAAAGGACGGAAGTATGTCCGGAATTAAGCTTGGTCTTGACCTTGCAGGCGGTGTCAGCATTACTTACGAAGCTGTAGGTGATAATGTTGACAGCCAGGATTTGAAGGACGCGACATACATCCTTCAGAAGAGAGCGGAGGGATATACTCCTGATGCTGAGGTTTATCAGGAGGGTTCTAACCGTATCACAATAGAGATTCCTGGTGTTACAGATGCTAATGAAGTGCTTTCACAGATGGGAAAGCCGGGTGAGCTCTACTTCATAACACAGAAGGGTTCAGATGGAAACGATAACTACACGGGTGCGCTTGCACTGGCAGCAGATGGACAGTCAATTGAGTATAAGTACACACTCAACAAGACTATTGAGGAGTTAGAGGCAGACGGCTGTATTCTCCTTACAGGTGCTGATGTTAAGAATGCTTCAGCAGGTTCACAGCAGACAAGCACAGGCAGCAGAGAGTTCGTTGTAGAGCTTAACCTCTACGATGAAGGGGCAAAGAAATTCGCAGATGCGACACAGACTGCTTATGAGAACGGCTATACTATAGGTATCTACTATGATAACGAGTTCATCAGCGTTCCGAAGGTAAGTGCTCATATCACAGATGGAAATGCGGTTATCAACGGTATGTCCGATTACCAGACAGCGGACAATATAGCTTCCACAATCAGAATCGGTGCTCTCCCGGTTAAGCTTGAGGAGGTTCGCTCACAGGTTGTAGGAGCTAAGCTTGGCCAGGATGCTATCCATACCAGCCTTTTAGCAGGTGCAATAGGTCTTGCAGTCATCATCCTGTTTATGATTATTGTATATCGTATTCCGGGACTTGCAGCAAGTATCGCTCTCTGCATTTACACAATGCTTGTACTCATCATTATCAATGTCGCAGGACTTACATTCACATTACCTGGTATTGCAGGTATCATCCTGTCAATCGGTATGGCTGTCGATGCGAACGTAATCATCTTCGAGCGTATCAAGGAGGAGCTTGGAACAGGTAAGACTGTACAGTCTGCTATGAAGATTGGTTTTAATAAGGCATTTTCAGCAATTTTCGATGGAAACATCACAACACTTATCGCAGCCTTCGTTCTTGGCCTCAAGGGTTCAGGTGCGGTTAAGGGCTTTGCCTACACACTTGCAATAGGTATTATTGTCTCCATGTTCACGGCGCTTGTCATAACAAGATTGCTTCTCAAGTTATTCTATGATTTTGGTGCTAAGAACGAACAGCTTTATGGTGTTATAAAGGATACTAAGACCTTCAACTTTATCGGAAAGAAGAATATTTTCTTCTGCATCTCGGCTGCGCTTATTCTCATCGGTATTGTTACCGTAAGCGTAAATGGTGCACGTGGCAAGGGAATGTTCAACTATGGTCTTGATTTCAAGGGAGGCACCTCCACAACTGTCACCTTCAATCAGGACTATTCACAGTCTGAAATCGAGAGTACAATCATTCCTGATATTGTTTCAGCTATCGGTGATTCAACCGTCCAGCAGCAGAAGGTCCAGGGCGGAAATGATGTAGTATTTAAGACCAACAATCTTACAATAGAGCAGAGAGAGGCACTTGAGAAATTATTTACCTCCAAGTACGGCGTTGAGCAGAGTTCAATCCTCACAGAGAATATTTCCGGTGCTGTCAGCAATGAAATGAAGACAGATGCGGTTGTTGCTGTTATCATTGCAACTATCTGCATGCTTCTTTATATCTGGTTCAGATTTAAGGATATTCGTTTTGCGGGAAGTGCTGTGCTTGCACTTTTACATGACGTTCTTGTGGTTGTAGGCTTTTACGCTGTGGCAAGAATCACGCTTGGAAATACCTTCATAGCATGTATGCTTACAATCGTAGGTTACTCTATCAATGCCACAATCGTTATCTTTGACCGTATCAGAGAGAACCTTGGACAGATGGGTAAGGCAGATCTGGCAGAGATTGTAAATGCAAGCATATCACAGACTATGAGGCGTTCGGTGTACACAACACTCACAACCTTTATCATGGTTGTAATTCTCTTCATACTTGGAGTGAGCGCAATCCGTGAGTTCGCTGCACCTCTTATGGTTGGTATTATCTGCGGTGGTTATTCATCAGTATGTATCACAGGTGCACTCTGGTATGTATTAAAGAAGGGTGTAAAGAAGAATAAGTAATTATTATTGGGACAGGGGTCTGACCCCGTGTCCCAAAGGCTGGGACACGGGGTCAGACCCCTGTCCCAGCTTTTATTTTGTGGAGAGGAGACGAGTTATATGAATTTGAAGAGAATATTTGAAAATACGGATTTCGTGCATGCCAGCGGAACAAAGGAGGAGTTACAGGTTGCCGAATACCTTAAGGGGCAGTGTGAACAGCTTGGCGTGAAGGCATGGCTAGAGGATTTCCGCGTTGCCATGGGCGATATTGAGGAGGCACACCTCTATGCGGACGGTACGGAGATTGAGTGTAAGGCATTTGCCTGCTGCGGAAGCGGTTCGGTTGAGGGTGAGCTGTATTATATGCCGGGTCTGGACAAGGTATCAATAGCCGGAGCGAAGGACAAGATAGTTCTGTTGGATGTGGGCGGTGTTTCATTTTTCACATACCAGGATCTTGTCAAGGCAGGGGCAAAGGCTATACTGTTCCAGTACGGAAATATTCACTATCCGGACAAGGACATTGAGCAGAGGGATCTGCGTGAGGCTGTTGTGGGAGAAACAAAGAAGCTTCTGTGCGCCATGATAAATGCGGGCGAGGCTGTAAGTCTTGTAAAAAATGGTGTTAAGAATGTAAGACTTGAGGTGCGACAGAATGAGTATGACGGAAAGTCACACAATGTGGTTGCGGAGCTTCCGGGACAGAGGGATGAGTATATCGTTCTCAGCGCGCACTATGATTCGACCACATTGTCACATGGCGCCTACGATAATATGAGCGGATGCGCAGGGCTTCTTGGAATTATGGAGGCGCTTAAGGACAAGAAGTTAAATTACGGACTGAGATTTGTATTCTGCGGAAGTGAGGAGAGAGGGCTTCTTGGCTCAAAGGCGTATGTGAAGGAGCATGAGGCAGAGCTTGAAAAGTTCGCACTCAATATCAATCTCGACATGATAGGAACCTACATGGGAAAATTCATCGCCTGCGTGACCGCCGAGGAAAAGCTGTCGCATTACATATCCTATATGGCTGCTGAGGTTGGATTCCCTGTTGCCTCAAGGACAGGAGTGTACTCAAGCGATTCCACACCTTTTGCCGATAAGGGAGTTCCTGCTGTATCATTTGCGCGCATTGCGGGTGGCAATGTGGCACCTATACATTGCCGCTATGACCTTATGGATGTGATGTCCATGGAGCAGTTAGAGCGCGACATAGATTTCCTTTCGCTGTTTACGGAGCGCTTTGCCAATGCTGTTGTATGTCCTGTTTCAAGGGAGATTCCGGAGGATATCAAGAAGCAGCTTGATGAATACCTGTTCAGGAAGAGAAAAGAGTGATGGGCTTGGTATGCCTGCCACGCGAAAGCACCCATTGTCTGTCCAATAACTAAAAATACATATCTTTGGGCAGAGAAAAAGTATTGAAAATTAGAAGTAAGGGCTGTTTTCTCTGCCTTAATATATATAAAAAGCAGGTTATGGGCAGAGAAATAACAGTTCATGGCTAAAAAAATCTATCCATGAGGCTGTTTAATTAATGCTGTGGGCAGAGAAGTGACAAGCCAGGATATAAAAAATCTGCCCATAAAGCTGCTACATGAAGCTCATAGGCAGATTTTTATTTTCTTCAATTCTATTATTTATATGTAACCACCACATCCCCCTCCTCAATGACAGTCTTGCCATCCGGGATGAGGTTCTCATTTCCACGTATTATCATCGCGATAAGCTCATTAGGCGGAAGATTAAGCTCTGCGATTGTCTTTCCGCACCACTCATTTCCCTTTTCAATGTGCAGTTCTTCGAGCTTTTCGTTGGCTGCAGGTTCGTAGGACGGAACGCTGAGAATGATATTGTCACCGGCATGTATTACGGTATCGCCTCTGGTGACGATGGTCTGCTTGCCACGCTTAATCATTATTGCGAGAGAGCCGGTAGGCATGTTTACCTCGCGCACCATCTTATTGACCCAGTTGTGACCTTCCGGTATGAACATTCGCATGAGTGTGATTGCTGACTCTTCCTGATAGTCGTTGAAGGTCTTGCGGACATCGGCACTCTCATCGACCATGTCGAGCTTTTTGGAGGCGGCAGGAAGGAGCGTTCCCTGTATCGCTACCGAGAAAAGTGAAACCATGAACACAATATGGAAGAGGTCGTAGGAGATATTGGCTCCGCTTGATATAACCATTATGGCGAACACGGACGAAGCGGCACCTCTAAGACCTGCCCATGACACCAGAAGGCATTGCTTAATGCTTGATTTAAAAGGAAGCATGATTGCAAATACGGCAATCGGTCTTGCGACAAGCGTCAGGATGACAACAATTGCAAGCGCCGGAAGAATAATCTGCGGCATTCTGTGAGGGAATGACAAAAGACCGAGCAGAAAGAATATAAGTATCTGTGCAAGGCTTGTTACTCCGTCAAAGAACGGAATAAGGATATTTTTATTCTTAATTTTGCTGTTACCTATTATAATACCCATAAAATACACGCTTAGGTATTGATTGCCGCCTGCAATCTCAGATGCGGCGTAGCAGAACAGAACAGCGGCTATCATAAAGATTGTATCAAGACCATCTGTTACAATATTTGTCTTGGTAAGAACGAGTATTGTTACTATTGCAAATACAATTCCGACAATTGAGCCGAAGGTGAGCTGGGAGAAGATGTTCCATGCTATATTGCCGGTTTCTCCTGCTCCCACAAGACCGATACCTATTACGGTAAGCATATACGACATCGGGTCATTACTACCACTTTCCATCTCAAGAAGAGAGGCTGTGCCGTCCTTTAAGTTGAGCTTTTTCTGCCTCAATATGGAGAAGACGCTTGCGGCATCCGTCGAGGAGAGAACCGCACCGATTAAGAAGCTTTCTGCCATCGAAAAACGAAGTACGAAATGACAGAGTATGGCGGTGACACCGGCTGTGATTGCAACACCCACGGTTGAGAGAAGAACTGCCCTTGCAGCGACAGGGCGTGCCAGCTTCCATTTGGTGTTGAAGCCACCGTAAAACATGATGAATATGAGAGCTATCGAGCAGACACGTTCGGCGAGTTCATAATTGTCAAATGGAATCTTCACTATTCCGTCGCTTCCGAAAAGCATACCGATAAACATGAATAATATTAAGGTAGGCATGCCGAACTTGTCGGAAAACTTGTTGGCGAGTATACATAAAAAAATAACCGCAGATACAACTAAAATACCGTAAATCATAGTGTTAATCCTCCGTCTCTGTAAGTATATATGTGTAATGGATTACACTTATGGGTAAAAGTATAACATTTGGGTGCAAAATATTCCAGTTAAAAAACTATTAAGAAATGTGCTGTGATAAAACAGTAAATTGTGCACATAAAAAAGTGCGAAGAAATGTAAAATTTTTATTAAAATGTTCTTGACATCTAATATGCGTTAGCATATACTAACAAAGGATTTAAGTTAGATATTACTAATCAAGCACAGAGTGCGAAGAAGGGATGATATGATGCCGATTACGATGATGAAGGATGGGGAGACAGGAGTTATTAAGAAGGTCGGAGGTAAGGAAGAGACCAGAAAGTTCTTGGAGAATCTGGGTTTTGTTGTCGGTGGTACAGTCACTGTTGTGTCTGATATCGGAGGGAACCTGATTGTCAATGTCAAGGACTCGAGGGTAGCTATAGGCAGGGATATGGCATGCAGGATTATGATATAATGTGCAAACAGGCATGAGCGCAAGAGAGTCAGAGGGAGCTTGCCAACAAGCCGTGCATATATGTTAGCAATATCAATTTATATAGGAGGATTATTATGAAGACTTTGAGAGAGGTTGCTGTAGGTCAGACCGTCAAGGTTACGAAGCTTACAGGTGAAGGCCCGGTAAAGAGACGTATCATGGATATGGGAATTACCAAGGGTGTTGAGATTTATGTGAGAAAGGTTGCTCCTTTAGGTGATCCGGTTGAGGTTACTGTAAGAGGCTATGAGCTTTCACTTAGAAAAGAAGATGCGCAGATGATAGAGGTTGAATAGGCCTTTATTTTTTGACAGTGGGTTAGAAACAACTAATAAAAAATAGAATATCGCAATTCTAAATAGTGTCATATAACGCAAGACGGAAATTAGTGATACATAATTCAAATGTTTTAATGCGGTCTCACAGAGCACTATAAAAGCGATAGAAAAGAAGAGGCAATATATCAAGCCTGTTCAGGAAAAGAAAAAGTATGAGAAATTTTAGGAAATCAATAGCTTATCAACAAGTGGAAAGGAAGTTTTGAGATGTCAATTAAAATTGCATTAGCAGGTAATCCTAACTGCGGTAAAACAACATTGTTCAATGCTCTGACAGGCTCTAACCAGTTCGTAGGTAACTGGCCGGGAGTTACAGTAGAGAAGAAGGAAGGAAAGCTAAAGGGAGAGAAGGATGTGATCATCACCGACCTTCCGGGTATCTATTCACTTTCACCATATACACTTGAGGAGGTTGTCGCAAGAAATTACCTCATCACAGAGAAGCCGGATGCTATCATCAATATCATTGATGGTACAAATATAGAGAGAAACCTTTATCTCTCAACACAGCTCCTTGAGCTTGGCATACCTGTTGTCATGGCGGTAAATATGATCGATGTGCTTGAAAAGACAGGGGATAAGGTTCACCTTGATAAGCTCTCTAAGAAGCTTGGATGCCCTGTGGTTGCTATATCGGCACTCAAGGGAACAGGTCTTAAGGATGCAACAGACAAGGCAATTGCCGTAGCAAAGAGCGGGAAAGCAAACCAGATTGTGCATGAGTTCCAGCCGGGCGTTGAGGCAGCCATCTCTGCTGTAGAGGATAAGCTCGGCACACAGGTGTCAGAGGAGCAGAAGAGATTCTTCGCAATCAAGCTCCTTGAGAAGGATGACAAGATTGGAGCAAGACTTCAGACCGTACCTGATGTATCAGCTGAGATTAAAGCTCTTGAGGAGGAGCTTGATGATGATACAGAGAGCATCATCACAAATGAGAGGTATGTGTACATATCATCAATTATAGGCGAATGCCTTACAAAGAACAAAAATAAGAAGCTTACAACATCGGATAAGATTGATAAGGTTGTAACTAACAGATGGCTTGCACTTCCTATTTTTGCGGTAGTTATGTTCATAGTATACTATGTATCCGTAACAACAGTCGGAACATGGGCTACGGACTGGGCTAATGACGGTGTGTTCGGAGATGGCTGGCATTTATTCGCAATCGGTTCTTCAGCATTCGCAGATGACGATGAGCCTTATGTTGACGCTATGAATGTTGTATCAGGTTACCTTGAGAGCATTGGTGCAGACGATGTACTTGAGGCAATCGACAGCGAAGCTGATGACTATGATGCGGCAGCAGCGCAGGCGGCAGTTGACGAGGCACTCGCTTCGCTTGATGACGCATATACATTTACATACGGTGTTGAGGATGAAGAGACACTCAATGTCGAGGAGTTCGATGCTACAGGCGCGGACGTAAAGGAAGCAGCACAGGTTCTCACGGCAGCAGGCTATGAGGAGCCGGATCCTTCTGATTACGGTGTATGGGTTCCGGGTATTCCGGCACTTTTAGAGTCAGGACTTGATGCCGTCGGCTGTGCAGACTGGTTAAAGGGACTTATCCTTGACGGTATTGTAGCCGGTGTCGGTGCAGTACTTGGTTTCGTACCACAGATGCTTGTGCTCTTTATATTCCTTGCATTCCTTGAGTCCTGCGGATATATGGCACGTATCGCGTTCATCATGGATAGAATTTTCCGTAAGTTCGGTCTTTCAGGTAAGTCATTCATTCCAATGCTTATCGGTTCAGGCTGTGGAGTTCCGGGTATCATGGCTTCACGTACAATCGAGAATGACAGAGACCGTAAGATGACAATTATGACAACAACATTTATTCCTTGTGGAGCTAAGCTTCCGTTCATAGCGATGGTTGCAGGCGCAATCTTCGGCGGTGCTCCTTGGGTAGCTCCTTCAGCATACTTCCTTGGAATATTTGCAATAATCTGCTCAGGTATCATTTTAAAGAAGACTAAGATTTTTGAGGGAGATCCTGCTCCTTTCGTTATGGAGCTTCCTGCATACCACATGCCTACGGTAGGTACTGTACTCAGAAGCATGTGGGAGCGTGGCTGGTCCTTCATCAAGAAGGCAGGAACAATCATCCTTCTTTCAACAATTATTGTATGGTTCACAACCTACTTCGGATTTACAGAGGACGGCTTCAGAATGTTATCTGAGGACGAGATTGATATGAGCATCCTCGGCAAGGTTGGTCAGGCAATCGCCTGGATTTTCGCACCACAGGGCTTCGGCAACTGGCAGGCAACAGTCGCTTCCATCACAGGACTTGTTGCAAAGGAGAACATCGTTGGTACAATGGGTATCCTCTACAGTGTTGGTGAGGGCTCTGTATATGCTAACATGGCTGCAACCTTCACGCTTGCAAGCGGCTATGCATTCCTTGCATTCAATCTTCTGTGCGCTCCTTGCTTTGCAGCTATGGGTGCCATCAAGAGAGAGATGAACTCTCCAAAGTGGTTCTGGATTGCTGTTGGTTATCAGTGTGGTCTTGCTTACCTCGTATCACTGGTTATTAACAATATAGTAGGTCTGTTCACAGGTGAGACACCATTCTCATTCTGGACAGTAGTTGCATTCATTGTAATCGCCGGCTTCGTATATCTCCTTGTAAGACCTTATAAGAAGAGCATGACCTTAAAGGTTGACAAGAAGCTTGCATAATTTAGCATTCTCCCAATTTCCATAATGTGTTTTGTTATAAATAACTCCGTCGCGTATGCGGCGGGGTTATTTATTAATTATAGGAAAATTCATTGAACTTCCCTGTCATATAAAAGCTCTCCGGACAGGGGCATATAACTGTGCCTCGTACAATCCACCGACCCTGCCTAAGATATACCAGCAAGAAATGTGAAGCTGAGAGAAAATTAGAGCAATGGATAGGTAGACTATAAAGAGAAACCAAAATAAAATGTTAGTATAATATATTATGATGTAAAGGAAGGTTGAAAATGGTGGCAGATAGTATTACTATTGATAAGAATAACAGGGTAAGCTTCAACAATAATGTTGATTACTGTATTGGGACAGGGAGGATGGGACTTGCCCTGCAGAGAGAGTACTTTAATCAGCTTAAGCTGGTTCAGGAGAAGATAGGCTTTTCGCATATCAGGGGACATGGACTTTTTTCGGATGATATGGCTATATATCACGAATATAAGGACTCGGAGGGTAATTACCATGCTGAGTATAATTTTACATATCTTGACCTTGTTATGGATTCCTACAAGGAGCTGAATATCAAGCCGTTTCTTGAACTGGGTTTTATGCCGGCGGCTCTGGCATCCGGGACACAGACAATATTTTATTGGAAGGGAAACACCACACCGCCTAAGAGTGAGCAGGGCTGGTGTGAACTTGTGAAAGCAACACTTGGGCACCTTATGGAGCGTTATGGTGTGGATGAGGTAGTCACATGGCCGGTTGAGGTATGGAATGAACCGAATCTTCCGGGATTCTGGGAGAATGCGGATATGCAGAAATATTTCCGGCTGTTTGAGATTACATTCGGTGCGGTAAAGGAGCTTGATTCACGTTTCAGGGTGGGTGGACCTGCTGTATGCGGTGTCAATGATGAATACTGGATAAGGGAATTTATGAAGTTTTGTAGGGAGAAGAAGCTTGCAGTGGACTTCATTACAAGACATCATTATACAACTGAACTGCCGGAAGGTGAGGGGCATTATGGCTACCAGAGGCTTAGTGAGCCGGAGCCTGGATTTGAGAATCTCATGACAACAAGAAGGATCATTGATGAGTTTGAAGAATATACCGGTAGGGAGATTCACATTACAGAGTTTAACACCTCGTATATTCCGAATAATCCGATTCATGACACTAACCTCAATGCGGCGTATATAGCACAGCAGCTTTCAAGACTTGGTGACATGAATGAATCCTATTCGTATTGGACATTTGGGGATATATTTGAAGAGTGTGGGGTACCTTTTACACCATTCCATGGTGGTTTTGGACTTGTCGCTGATGGATGTATACCAAAGCCGACCTTCTGGATATTTAATTTTTATAAGAAACTGCGGGGAGACTGCGTATATCGTTCAGATGAGGTTATTGTTACCTTGGATTCTGATGGAATATACCATGGGATAATGTGGAATCCTTGCTATGGTGATAAAAATGGCACTATAAATGTATGCCTGGATATTCCGGCAGAGGATGAAGAAAAATACTGCCTTGTAAAGAAAACGGTTGATGAAAACACCTGTAATCCGCTTAGAGCATGGCATGAACTTGGGGAACCTGCATCTCTTACCGCTGAACAGAAGGAGATTATACTTGAAGTATCCGGACCTTTTGTGGAGACAGAATGTGTTAAGGCAGAAGCTGGTGTCATAAGGCTTGATAATACTGTGACGGAAAATGGAGTTGTTTATTTTGAACTTTTGCAGATTAAGAAAAATAATGACCGCGGATATGACTATGAAAGGGCATTGAGGGCATAACAGCTGCGGTATATTTAACAGATAGTAAACATAAAGAATAGTATAGTTCGTGAAAGCAGGTACAAAATGAGTAGAAAAATTATAATTGCTTTGATTGGCGCAGCGGTGGTTATGGCTGCCGGATGCAGTAAAAATACACAAGGTAATGTGAATGGTGGTAACGCCAGGAATGAGGCATCACTTGAAGAGGGCAGTGAAACATTAAATGAAACGCAGACAGAGTTACATACAACGGAGGCAGAGAGTATGGGTGGACAGAATAATGAGGTTGATGAGGCAATCAGACAGGAAAGAGAGAAGGTTGAACTGGAGACAGAGACAACACAGGCAGAGAGCACACAGGAGGAGAGAGTGCCTACGGCTGAGGTTGGTGACAGGATTCCGTCAAAGTATCTTATGCTTCAGATAAAGGAAGGCGGAAGGATAGAGCATATTACATACACAGCACATAACTATTTTGGAGATGGAGAGGAGATAGAAAAGAGTGCCAATGTGTATCTTCCATACGGCTACAGTGAGGAAAAGAGGTATAATGTGCTGTATCTCATGCATGGAATCGGTGGGGATGAGAACGAGTGGGAGATGACAGGAAACAGCTCCAAGGTTAAGTGCATGATGGACAATCTTGCTTATTATGGAGATATTGAACCTTTCATTGTTGTTACACCTAATGGACGTTCAAGCAGCAACTGCACTGCTTCAGAGGACTATAATTCTTTCTATGTATTTGGCAAGGAACTTAGAAATGACCTTATTCCGTATATAGAGAAAAATTATTCCACCTATGCCGATTATGATGAAAATGGCTATGATATGAGCAGCACAAGAGAGCATCGTGCCATGGCAGGACTTTCGATGGGAGGCATGCAGACCATCAATATAGGTCTTGATGAATGTACGGATTTATTCGGATATTTTGGGGCGTTTTCTGCAGCACCAACAAGCAATACGGCTCAGCAAACAGCGGATATTCTCAAGGATAACCAGTATGAAATCTATTATTTCTACAATATCTGCGGGACTGAGGATAATATAGCATATCAAAGTGCTTCGGCAGCGGCTAAGAGTCTTCCTGATGTGTGTGAGCAGTTCGACCCTGCTAAAAACTTTATGTGGCAGGAGGTAAAAGGGGCACATAACTTTAATGTGTGGTATCTGGGCTTCTATAATTTTGCACAGATAGCATTTAAGATGAACAGATAGGCATGATGCGGTTAGCCCGAAATGCATGATTATAGACCATGTAAAAGCAGAATATGCGGTCATGGCGAACAGGAAGGAAACAGAGGTAGAAGGTGTGGTTGAAGAATGGCGCGTATACGGCAAAAGTGCCGATTTTAAGGCGATAGGAGAAAAATATAAGATAGATCAGGTTGTAGCGAGAGTCATAAGAAACAGGGACATTGTGACACCACAGCAGTATGAGGAGTACATAAATGGTGACTTATCCAGTCTTCACTCACCATGGCTTTTAAAGGATATGGACAGGGCGGCGCAGCTTGTAAAGAGTGCGATAGATAATAATGAGACTATAAGAATAGTCGGAGATTATGATATTGACGGAATCAATTCCATATATATTCTATACAGCGGCTTGAAGCGGCTTGGTGCCGATGTGGATTATGTTGTGCCGCACAGGGTTACTGATGGGTACGGCATAAATGAAAGACTTATAGACGAGGCGTATGATGAGGGCAGACAGGTTATAATAACCTGTGACAACGGAATTGCTGCCTACAGCCAGATAGAACATGCCAAGGCACTGGGGCTGACTGTGGTGGTCACAGACCATCATGGCGTGCCGTTTGAGGAAAAAGACGGCGAAAAGACAGAGATACTTCCGCCGGCGGATGCGGTTGTCGACCCGGCGAGGGCGGACTGTACATATCCGTGGAAGAAGATATGCGGCGCGGTTGTGGGCATGAAGCTTGTGCAGGCGCTATATGAATTGTATAAAAGACCCGAGAACGAAATCTATGATTTTCTTGAATTTGCTGCGATTGCCACTGTGGGTGATGTTGTTGACCTTCAAGGTGAGAATAGGACTATTGTCCGGTTGGGGCTTAAGAAAATAAAAAATTCAGACAACCGGGGACTTAATGCCCTTATAGATCTGAATAAGCTTGACAGGGCAAGGATAACCTCATACCATGTGGGATTTGTTATAGGACCATGTCTGAATGCGAGCGGCAGATTAGAGTCTGCAATGCTTGCCATCCGGATGCTTCTTGCAACGGATAAGGGTGAGGCGGAACACCTTGCCGGGGAGCTTGCAGCATTGAATGAGGAGCGCAAGGAGCTTACAAGACAGGGCGTTGAAAAGGCATTTGACATGATAGAGAACAGCTCACTTAAGGATGACAAGGTGCTTGTCGTGTATCTGCCGGGCTGCCATGAGAGCATAGTGGGAATAATTGCAGGTAAGATAAGGGAGCGTTACAATAAGCCGGTCATAGTATTTGCGGACGGTGAGGGATGCCTTAAGGGCTCAGGGCGTTCAATAGAAGCCTATAATATGTTTGAAAAGCTGTCACAGTGTAAGGCGCTTCTCGCAAAATTCGGAGGACATCCGATGGCGGCAGGTATGTCGATAGAGCCGGATAAGCTTGATGAACTGAGAAGAAAGCTCAATGAATATTGTGGATTGACCGAGGAGGATCTGATACTTAAGGTATGGATAGATGTGCCTATGCCGTTAGAGTATATCTCGGAGAAGGTTATTGATGATTTATCGGTATTAGAGCCGTTTGGAAAGGGAAACGAGAAGCCGGTGTTTGCCGATACAGGCTTGCAGATAAAGAACCTTTCGCACATGGGAAAGGAAAGGCAGTTTACAAAAGTGATTTTTTCAAAGCAGGCGCAGTTTGTTGATAGTATGGGAAAGCCTTTTGTCTCTGAGGTTACAATGGAGGCGGTAATGTTTTCGATAAATGAGGTGCTTGAGAATGCCTATGCTGCCGGAAACAAGGTCAATGTGTTATACTATCCGTCTGTCAATGAATTTAACGGAAACAGAAAACTGCAGATAGTGCTAAGCTCGGTAAAGGTGTGCCGGGAATAGCAGGAAAGTTATTGTGAAATGCTGATTGAAATAAAATAGTATTGATGATAAAATAAATGAGCAAAAATATATTGCTACATTTATGTGGCTGCACATATCCGGCAGGCACCGGTGTGAATTAAGGTGCGTATATAAAAAAATAAACACAGACAAAATGCTGAAATATGTGCTGAGAAAGGATTAACAATATGAGAATAGGTGTAAGAGGACACGACGTGGAACATAGCAGTCTGGAGAATCTTTTTGAGAATATAGGTAATCAGGGATTTCACTGTACACAGCTGGCACTTTCAAAGGCGGTTAAGGAGTTCAAGGTCAATAATGGAGTTATGACACCGGGACTTGCCTTCTATATAAAGGAGCTTTGTGAAAAGAATAAGGTTGACGTGGCAGTGCTTGGGTGTTATCTTAATTTAGCTAATCCTAATAAGGAGACACTTAAGAAAACACAGGATACCTACAAGGCACACATCCGCTTTGCCGGTCTTGTCGGAGCCGGAATGGTGGGAACTGAGACAGGTGCGGTTAATGAGGAGTACGCTTTTACACCGGACAATCACACAGATGAGGCTCTGGAGGTATTTATTGAGGGACTCCGCCCGGTTGTGGAATATGCTGAGAAGATGGGCGTTATCATTGCAATAGAGCCGGTATATAAGCATATAGTATGTAATTTCGAGCGTGCAAGAAGGGTGCTTGACGCGATTGACTCGCCGAATCTTCAGCTTATATTTGACCCGGTTAATGTATTGTATGCAGGCAATTATGAGAAGCAGGATGAGATTATCCGCAAAGCATTTGAATTGTGCGGCAATGATATATGCTGTATGCACCTTAAGGATTTCGTGCTGGAGAATGGTGAGATGAAGTCGGTAAGGTCGGGAAGCGGGCTTCTTAATTATCCTCTCCTTATGAGCTATGTTAAGACATATAAGCCTTTTGTGCACTGTCTGCTTGAGAACACCAGGCCGGAGAATGCGGTGGAGGCGAAGCACTTTGTTGAGGAGCAGTACGGGAAGGCAGCGCTGTTAAACTGATGGACAGGCTTGTGCCGGTTACTCGCAAAACAGCTTACATAGTAATAATTTTGCAGTTAATAATTTCGGAGGGAGTACATTATGCCTAAGTTTTATGAGCCGGAGCAGTTAAAACACCTGCAGAAGCTTGAGATGGAGATACTGACAGATTTTAAAAGGATCTGTGATGAGAATAATCTGATATATTTTGGCTATGCCGGGACAGGCATAGGGGCGCTGCGGCATAAGGGGTATATACCATGGGATGACGATATAGATATCTCAATGCCGCGAAAGGATTATGAGCGTTTTATGGAGCTTGTGACAGAGCAGATGGGCGATAAGTATGAGGTGCTTAACACCGAGACGGACATAAACTATCCGCTTGCGACCACAAGACTTGTGCTTAAGGGGACGAAATTCAGGGAATACTCAATGAAGGATGTCGATTGTAATTGGGGAATATTCCTTGACCTGTATGCGCTTGACAATGCGGCAGATGGTAAGCTTGCATACTGGTGGCAGATGTGGACGGCATGGTTCTGGGGAAAGCTTCTTATCCTCAGAAGCATTCCAAGACCATATCTGTATGTACACGGGCTTACAGCTAAGCTTGTCACGGCAGCATGTGTTGCAGGGCATTATATAATGAAGCAGCTTGGCATTTCAAAGGAATGGCTGTACATGAAAATGGAGAAGGCGAGCAGAAGGTACGAGAATGTCAGAACCAGGAGAATAGCATATTTCTGTGACCCTCTTCCGTATACAAATACATTTTCCGTGGATGATATTTACCCATTAAGAGAGCTTCCGTATGAGGATACGACACTTCCTTTCCCGAATCATCTTGAGGAGCTTCTCACTAAGATGTATGGCGATTATATGACACCGCCGCCTGTGGAAAAGCGAAAGACACATTTCCCTTATGAGCTTGACTTCGGACCATATGCACCTGATGACAGCAAGGCGGATAGAAACTGAAAATGACTGTATTCAAATATATAGAGCCATTGCGGAAAACGCAGGAATTAATAAGAAAATTATTATAAAATTCAGAATAGAAATGAATAGGAGACATTGTTATGTCCTACGAGTATGAACTGACCATTCTCATGCCCTGTCTTAACGAGGCGGAGACATTGGAGACGTGTATAAAAAAGGCACAGACCTTTTTGAGAGAGAATAATGTTAACGGAGAGGTGCTTATCGCAGATAACGGGAGCACAGACGGTTCCCGCGAGATTGCCGTGAAGGCGGGAGCAAGAGTTGTTCCGATTGCACAGCGTGGCTATGGCGCAGCACTTATAGGTGGCTGTGAGGCGGCAAAAGGAGAGTATGTTATCATGGGTGATGCGGACGACAGCTATGATTTTCTTCACCTTATGCCTTTCCTTGAAAAGCTTCGTGAAGGCTATGAGCTTGTCATGGGTAATCGTTTTAAGGGAGGTATTGCCAAGGGAGCTATGCCGCCGCTTCACAGATACATCGGTAATCCTGTGCTGTCATTTATAGGGCGTCTGTTCTACAAGAGTGATATTGGCGACTTCCACTGCGGACTGCGCGGATATAAGAGGGATTCCATCATGAAGCTGGGACTTCAGACAATCGGTATGGAGTATGCCAGTGAGATGGTTGTGAAGGCTACACTCTATAAGCTCAGGATAGCAGAGGTGCCGACAACACTCTCTCCTGATGGAAGAAGCAGGGCACCGCATCTTAGAAGCTTCCATGATGGATGGAGACATCTCAAGTTCCTGCTTATGCACAGCCCAAGCTGGCTTTTCCTGTATCCGGGAATATTTTTTACTGCGTTTGGAGCAGTGCTTATGTGTATTCTCGCCGCTAACACAATCACAATCGGCGAGGTTGGATTTGATATAAATACACTTTTGTATACATCGGCTATGCTTATGATTGGTGTCAACCTTATCCTGTTCAATGCATTTACAAGGACTTATGCAAGGGTGACAGGTTTTATACCTATGCCTGAGAATGAGAAAAAGAAGTTTTTTACTGTTGATAAAGGAATCTTTATTGGAGCGGTGTTGTTTATAATCGGTCTTGTGCTCACGATAATGGCACTTGTCGGCTGGAACAGCAGGAATTTCGGGCAGCTTAACCCACAGGAGATGATGAGACTTACAATTCCTGCCGTGACCTTCATGGTTACAGGTGTACAGGTGTTGTTCGGAAGCTTTTTTATCGGAATCCTTGAGATTAAGCATAAGTAAAATAAAAGCAGTGATATGAGGTTTTTATGAAAAAAGATTATTCGGATAAACACACTTTTGTAATCTGTGCATACAAGGAGAGCTCTTTTCTTGAGGAGTGTATAGAATCGCTTGAGGAGCAGACAGTCACAAGCACCATCATAATGGTGACTTCAACCCCCTGCGATTATATAAGCAATATGGCACAGAAGCATGGAATTGAGCTCTATGTGAATGATGGTGAGACAGGCATAAGCGCAGACTGGAATTTCGGAATCAGCATGGCAAAGACACAGTATGTTACGGTGGCGCATCAGGATGACGTATATAGAAGGAATTATACCGTGGAATGTATGCATGCCATGGAGAATGACCGAAGACCGCTTATATTTTTTACGAACTATGAGGAGCTTAGGAATGGGGAACCATGCCATAAGAATAAGCTTCTTACAGTAAAGAGGCTTATGCTGTCACCGCTTGGCATAGGGACGAAGGGGCATAGATTGTTCGCACATTCGGTTTTCGTAAGGAGAAGGATACTGTCAATGGGAAATCCGGTATGCTGTCCGTCGGTCACGTTTAACATGGAGCTTATGCCTGAAAAGATATTCACAGTAGGTATGAAGAGCAATGTTGACTGGGAGGCATGGGAGAAGCTCTCAAGGCTTAAGGGGGGATTTCTCTATGCGACCAGACCTCTGTGTTACCACCGTATTCATCAGGAGTCAACTACCTCTGAGATAATAGCGGATAACGGCAGGACAGAGGAAGATTATCAAATGTATTGTAAATTTTGGCCAAAATGGATTGCAAGATTCCTATTACGTTGGTATACTGATAGTCAGAAAAGTAATTCGTTATAAGATTAACATGCTTTTTAATATTGAATAGGTTAGGAGGAATTAGCTATGTCAATTCTTGTTACAGGTGGAGCGGGCTTTATCGGAAGCCATACCGTGGTAGAACTTATGAATGCAGGCTATGATGTTGTTATTGTGGACAACCTTGTCAATGCCAGCGAGAAATCAATCGAGAGGATTGAGCAGATTGTAGGAAAGAAAGTTAAGTTCTATAAGGTGGATATCAATGATAGAGATGGGCTTAATGAAGTATTTGACAAGGAGCAGATTGACTCCTGTATACATTTTGCAGGGCTCAAGGCAGTAGGAGAGTCAGTTGTTAAGCCGCTTGAGTATTATTCGAATAATATTTCCGGCACACTTGTGCTTCTTGATGTTATGAGAAAGCATAATGTAAAGAATATAGTATTCTCATCATCTGCTACTGTATACGGCAACCCTGCATTCATTCCTATCACGGAGGAGTGCCCTAAGGGACAGTGTACGAACCCTTACGGCTGGACGAAGTCCATGTTAGAGCAGATTTTATCCGACCTTTACAGGGCGGATAATGAGTGGAATGTAATTTTACTCCGCTATTTTAATCCTATCGGCGCACATGAGAGCGGACTTATAGGAGAGAACCCTAATGGTATTCCTAACAACCTTATGCCGTACATCACACAGGTGGCTGTCGGAAGACTTAAGGAGTTATCGGTATTCGGCAATGATTATGACACACCGGATGGAACAGGTGTGAGAGATTACATCCATGTTGTTGATCTTGCGATAGGTCATGTAAGGGCTATGGAGAAGATAAAGGAGAATCCGGGTCTTAAGATATATAACCTTGGAACAGGTAAGGGAAGCTCAGTTCTTGACATTGTGAAGGCCTTTGAGGCAGCTAACGGAATTAAGATTCCTTATGTTATCAAGGCAAGACGTGCGGGAGATATCGCTACATGTTATGCAGATGCCTCACTTGCCGAGAAGGAGCTTCACTGGAAGGCGGAAAGAGACTTAAAGAAGATGTGCGAGGATTCATGGAGATTCCAGAAGAATAATCCGAATGGTTACTAAAATTGTTGACTATATGAATAAGTGCTGGTAGAATATATCGGTCAGTCCTACTGTACAATGAACAGATTTTTGGAGGATATATTAAGATATGAAAAAACTTGAAGATTATGTAAGAAGCATACCGGATTTCCCGGAGCCGGGAATCATTTTCCGCGATGTCACGAGCGTTCTTCAGGAGGCTGATGGACTTCAGCTTTCAATCAACGGTATCATGGATAAGCTTAAGGATGTGGACTTTGATGTTGTGGTAGGTCCTGAGTCGAGAGGCTTCATTTTCGGCGTTCCTGTTGCGTATAGCATGAAGAAGGCATTCGTGCCTGTCCGCAAGAAGGGAAAGCTTCCATGTGAGACAGTTTCCATGGAGTATGACCTTGAGTACGGCAGTGCGGTCATTGAGATGCACAAGGATTCAATCAAGCCGGGTCAGAAGGTTGTCATTATTGATGACCTCATCGCTACAGGCGGCACGATTGAGGCTATTACCAAGCTTGTTGAGCAGCTTGGAGGCGAGGTTGTTAAGATTGTTTTCCTTATGGAGCTCGCAGGACTTGATGGACGTAAGAAGCTCGCAAAATATGACGTTGAATCAGTTATCCGCTACGAAGGAAAGTAATATTTTTTTATTGATATAGGGCACCGTTGCCATATACAACGGTGTCCTATGTTTTTTATAAAATATTTGCATTTTTATGTGAATAAATCTATAATAAAGAAATAAGCTTATATATAGAGGTGATTGCATGCCGGATGAAGTTATTTTACGAACAAAAACAAAGAGAAAAATAGATGAGGAGCCATTGTCATGCCCGCCGGATTTCACAAGCCCGGACGAGCTGTATGAGGAGCTGAAAAAGGAAGTTTTAAAGTATCATCCTTCCACAGATTTGTCATTGATTGACAAGGCATATCAGGTAGCGAAGAAGGCACATGAAGGTCAGATGCGTAAGTCGGGAGAACCCTACATTATACATCCTATTTGTGTTGCAATCATCTTAGCTCAGCTAGAGCTTGATAAGGAGACTATTGTTGCCGGACTTCTCCATGATGTTGTCGAGGATACTGTTATGACATACGATGACATTGTAAGGGAATTCGGTGAGGAGATAGCTCTTTTGGTTGATGGTGTAACCAAGCTCACACAGCTTAATTATTCCGCAGATAAGATAGAGCTTCAGGCTGAGAACCTTCGTAAGATGTTCCTTGCGATGGCGAAGGATATAAGGGTTATACTGGTAAAGCTTGCGGACAGGCTTCACAACATGAGAACATTGCAGTATCAGAAGCCGGAGAAGCAGAAGGAGAAGGCGAGGGAGACTATGGATATATATGCTCCTATAGCACAGCGTCTTGGTATTTCCAAGATTAAGATTGAGCTTGATGACCTTTCCCTTAAGTATCTACAGCCGGAGGTTTACCAGAAGCTTGCGGATGAGATTGCCCTAAGCAAGGATGCAAGAGAGGCATTTGTCAGGGATATCATTGCCGAGGTCAAGGAGCATGTCGAGGCGGCAGGCATTGAATGTGATATAGATGGACGCGTAAAGCACTTCTTTAGCATATACAGAAAGATGGTCAATCAGGATAAGACACTTGACCAGATATATGACCTTTTTGCGGTCAGAATACTTGTCGAGACGGTGAAGGACTGCTATGCGGCTCTTGGAGTTATACATGAGATATACAAGCCTATTCCGGGAAGGTTCAAGGATTATATAGCCATGCCTAAGCCGAACATGTACCAGTCGCTTCATACAACGCTTATCGCGCCTAACGGACAGCCGTTTGAGATACAGATTCGTACCTATGAGATGCACAGAACGGCTGAGTATGGTATTGCTGCGCACTGGAAATATAAGGAGAATATAGACGGAACCAAGAGCGGTGATAATGAGGAGGCTAAGCTTGCATGGCTCAGGCAGATACTTGAGTGGCAGCGTGATACATCCGATAATAAGGAATTTTTAAGCCTTATCAAGAATGATATGAACCTGTTCTCCGACAATGTGTACTGCTTTACACCGTCGGGAGATGTAAAGAACCTTCCGGCAGGCTCCACACCGGTCGATTTTGCCTACAGCATCCACAGCGCCGTCGGCAATAAGATGATTGGAGCGAGGGTCAACGGCAAGCTTGTCACAATCGATTATGTGTTAAAGAATGGTGACCGTGTGGAGATTATCACCTCGCAGAATTCAAAGGGACCAAGCAGGGACTGGCTGAATATAGTCAAGAGTGCACAGGCTAAGACAAAGATTAATCAGTGGTTCAAGGCAGAGCTTAAGGAGGATAATATACAGAAGGGTAAGGACCTTATTGCCTCCTACTGTAAGACGAAGAATATACAGTTTTCGGATATATATAAGCCTGAACTTGTAGAGAAGGTGTTGTCAAAGTACGGCTTCCGCGACTGGGATTCGGTTGTTGCGGCTGTAGGACATGGAGCCTTGAAGGAAGGACAGGTTGTCAATAAGCTTCAGGAGGAGTATGAGAAGAAGCACCGCAAGGAGATAACGGACGCACAGGTGCTTGCACAGACACAGGCGGATAGCAAGGATAAGCCTGTAACCGCAGAAAAATCCAAGAGCGGCATAGTTGTAAAGGGTATACATGATGTTGCTGTACGTTTCTCGAAGTGTTGTTCTCCCGTGCCTGGGGATGAGATTGTAGGCTTCGTCACCAGAGGAAGAGGTGTCTCGATACATAGAACGGATTGTGCGAACATTGTCAGCCTTCCTGAGTCGGACAGGGCAAGAATAATTGACGCTGAATGGCAGGAGATGGCTTATAAGGAGACAGGAGAGAGCTATTCAACCGAGATTAAGATTTTTGCCAATAACAGAACAGGTATGCTTGTCGATATATCCAGAATCCTCACGGAGAATAAGATTGATGTCACAAGTATGAACTGCCGTACAAGCAAGCAGGGAACAGCTACGATTTCCATGTCGTTTGATATAAAGGGACTTGAACAGTTAAGACATCTTGTTGAGAAGTTGAGAAACGTCGAGGGCGTACTCGATATCGAGAGGACGAATTCATGATAAGAATAGAGAATATTGTGTTGGGAATGTGTGCCACTAATTGTTATGCTGTTTTTGACGGCGGAGCTAAGACACCGGGAGGTTATGTCGACGATGGACAGCTGAAGGAGGCTGTGATTATCGATCCGGCTGCAGATGCGGCATGCATAGAAGCAATGATTGCTCGATATAAGCTTAAGCCTGTGGCAGTGCTGCTGACACACGGTCATTTTGACCATCTGTCAGCGGCGGATGCAGTGAGAAAGAGATACGGAATCAAGGTATATGCGGGCAATGAAGAGAGACCTGTTATGAACAGCAGCTCCTATAATCTGTCACTGCCTTTTACAGGCGAGGGAATGACTTTTGAGGCGGACGAATACTTTAAGCCGGGCAAAGAGCTTGATTTTGCAGGTTTCAGGATAGAAACCATCCCGGTTCCGGGGCATACAATAGGTAGTGTATGTTATTATTTTGAAGAGCAGAAGGTTCTGTTTTCCGGTGATACACTCTTTGCAGGCTCGGTTGGAAGAAGCGATTTTCCTACAGGAAATGCGGGACAGCTTATCCGCACGATTAAGTCAGGGCTTATGAGCCTTCCGGATGATGTAAAGGTATATCCGGGACATGGGGAGCGCACCACGATAGGTTGCGAGCGTGTCAACAATCCTTTTATTCAGGGTTGAGATTGAAAATAAAAGAACTTGAGGTTATATATGATATTACTTGAATTTAATGATGCCGAACAGGAAAATGATTCAAGAGTTATGTTGAAAGCATTTTTCCCGGAGGCGAAGATAGTCACGAGTATACCGGAGAATGCGGATGAGGCTCCGGAGCTTTTTGTGCAGGTAAGGGTTATCAGGCAGGAGATGGCAGGTCTTGACAATGCGGACTGCGACAGACTTATCAGAATATATTTTCATAGGGATTCCACGGACAGGTGGGATGAGTATGAGGATGAAGCACAGCAGATGGCATCAGGAAAGAAGGAAGCGCGGAACGTATTCAAAAGAATGATGTACGATATGTTAAAGAAGCTTACCGGAAGAGAGCTGCCGTGGGGAACTCTAACAGGCGTAAGACCGACAAAGATAGTGTATACGCTTCTTGAGGATGGCAAAAATGACCATGAGATTAGGGACTACCTGAAAAAGGAGTACTATGTAAGTGAAAAAAAGGGTGACCTTGCCATAAAGGTCGCTTCTAATGAAAAAAGACTTCTTGAGAAGCTTGATTATAACAACGGCTACAGTCTTTATGCTGGTATTCCGTTCTGTCCTACAACATGTCTGTATTGTTCGTTCACCTCATACCCTCTTGCGGTGTGGAAGGACAGAGTGGACACATATGTTGATGCGATGCTTAAGGAGCTGGAGTTCACTTCAAGGCTTATGAAGGATAAGAAGCTGGATACCTTCTACATGGGCGGCGGTACTCCGACAACGCTTGAGCCGGAGCAGCTTGACAGGGTTCTCAGCTTTTTTGAGGAGCATTTTGACACAACGGGTCTTAAGGAATATACAATTGAGGCCGGCAGACCGGACAGCATAACAAGAGATAAGCTCCTGATTATGAAAAAGCATGGGGTTGACCGAATTTCAATCAATCCACAGACTATGAATGATGACACGCTTAAGCTTATCGGAAGACATCACACAGTCGAGCAGATAAAGGAGGCGTTCACGCTTGCGCGCGAATGTGGCTTTGACAATATCAATATGGACTTGATAATCGGGCTTCCGGGCGAGACAAGAGAGCATATTGAGAGGACTATGAGAGAGGTTGCGCTGCTTGCTCCGGACAGCCTGACAGTACATTCCCTTGCAATCAAGAGGGCTGCAAGGCTTAATATCTTCTGGGAAAAATATAAGGACTATGCGATGGTCAACACTGATGACATCATCAACATGACTGCGGACTGTGCAGCCGCTATGGGAATGGAACCATATTATCTGTACAGGCAGAAGAACATGGCAGGTAATTTTGAAAACGTGGGTTACTCAAAGCCGGACAGGGAAGGGATATATAATATTCTGATAATGGAAGAGAAACAGACAATTATGGCAGTTGGAGCTGGAGCTTCAACGAAGGTTGTATTCCCGGAAGAGAACCGCATAGAGCGCGTCGAGAATGTAAAGGATGTCACGACATATATAGAAAATATTGATGAAATGATAGACAGAAAGAGAAGATTTTTTTATGGTTGATGAATGGACAAAAACTATATTGGAAATCGACCTCATAGACGGAATAAAGCATGGTATGTGTGTGAGCAATCTCACATACCTGATTGCAAAAAAATTAGGTCTTGATAATGAAGCATGCAATAATCTTGCCATTGCAGGAATGGTACATGACATCGGCAAGCTCAGGCTGTCATCATATCTATATGGCAGAAATTCGAATGGAATGATAATAGAAGAAATCCGGTATATGAGAATGCATTCCAGGCTTGGTTATGATATTTTGAAGGAAAAAGGCTATAACAATGCAATATGCGAGGCTGTGCTGTATCATCACGAGAATTATGATGGTTCAGGCTATCCTGATAACCGCAAGGCTGAGCAGATTCCGTTAGGTGCGAGGATAATGCATGTTGCAGATGCGTTTATTGCCCTTATATCAGAACGCCCATACAGGGAAGCCTTTGATTTTGACAGTGCGATAGGGATTATGATTGAGGATGTCAAGGAGTTTGACATGCAGGTTTTCCTTGCATTCATGGATGTCATACATGAGGATGGGATGTTTGACAGGATTAAGCAGAGCCAGTCCTCAATAGATTATGATATGCAGGAATTTGATTCCTGATATGTATTTTTTGAGAAATAAACAGATTATTGTAATTAATCCGTAATTGGTGCATGTTTACTGAAAAAATGCGCTCACTTTATCAAAGTACTATATATAATTGGTGTGAAATGTTTTGAAACGATTGCAAAATCTTAATTTGTATAGTAATATCTAATAATAATAAGTACATCGGAAAAGGGGATGATGCTAATGGGTACGAAGAGAAAAATTAATAAAAAGAATCCATCCGCCAGTGCAAAGGTGATTTATGAGGATGTCAAGGTTAAGGCGGATTCGATTGCCGGAGAGATGGGAGAGAATGTAAGAAAGCATGTCGACAAGGCAAGGGCTGAAGCGGGTGAGGATGTAAAGGCACTTAAGGGTAGACGCAGTGACAGAAAGAAGCTGCACCTGTTTTCAGGTATACGCTTTAAGATTACAGTGGCATTTATCGTGCCGGTAGTTCTTATGATTGGCTTGGGAGTCATTTCCTATAATCGCTCTGCAGAGGCGCTCACGTCGAATTATGAGTCATCTTCGAAGTCGACATTGGATACGGCAGCCAGCTACATGAATCTGATCATTGAGACGATTCGTACAGCATCTTATGATATATCGGTATCAACGATAGCCAGAGAGTATTATGGCCAGACGTATGCTAAGGATGCATATAAGGAGAGCACGGTTTTCAGTACACTCAGAACTGAGATTGAATCTCGTAAGATTGCCAACAAGTACATACGAAATATTGCATTTGTAGCTAACTATGGCAACGCTATTTCCACTGCTTTATCGTATCTGGATGATTCGATTTATGAAAATGTCAGAAAATTAGATTGTGCCAAGAGGACAGACAAGGAAGATTTTATATGGCTTGGAAATCATCCCGAGCTTGATGACTATATAGGCACCTCAAGATATGCTTTCGGTATTATGAGAAAGGCATATAATATGAAGTTCAGACAGATTGGATATGTTGTTGTCGATGTCGATTATGATGAGATTGCCAACCATATTGCCTCGATAAATATGGGTGAGAATGCTATACTTGCACTTATAACACCGGATGGAAGAGAGATATCTTATAAAAATATACCGGTAAGTGATGAGGCGGAGGTGCAGGCTAATGATTCTCTTGATACAGAGTATATTGTTAACAGCGAGCTGTATGACAAGATATTAGCTTCGGAGGAGAATAACGGAAGCGAATATGTAGAGTATAATGGTGAGAAATACCTCCTGCTCTACAATAAGCTTGAGTCGCAGGGCTTTATGATGGTATCGCTTGTCCCTGAGTCATACATTATCGCAGACGCTGACGAGACCGCAAGACTTACAGCGGCTGCAGTAGCTGCTACGGCTCTTATTGTAATAGTTATAGGATTTATTTTATCAACAAGCATGGGAACAACAATCCGCAAGATTATGAACGGACTTGAGAAGGCTTCCACAGGAGATCTCACCGTTGACATTCATACAAGACGTAAGGATGAGTTTATGATACTCTGCGAGAGTACCAACCAGATGCTTGGAAATATCAGGGCTTTGATTAATAAGGCAGATACGGTTGCCAAGGCTTTAGGAAATGCATCTGAGAGAGTCGGAGGCAATTCCGGGATTCTTCTTGAGGAGACGAAGTCAATCACCACCTCAATTTCTGATGTGGAGCAGGGCATTGTAATGCAGGCAAAGGATGCTGAAAACTGCCTTACAAGAATGGATGACTTATCCAAGAAGATAGGTGTTGTATCCGAAAACACAGGAAAGATTGCCGATATTGCTGATGTGACCAAGTCAACTGTATCGGATGGACTTGCGACAATAGATACCCTGCAGGATAAGGTGAAGGCCACAACTCAGGTAACGGCGGAGGTTATTTCCAATATTGAGGATCTTGAGAAGGCTTCGCAGTCTATTGCAAATATTGTCGGCGCAATCAATGATATTGCTGATGAGACAAGCCTTCTTTCACTCAATGCTTCAATTGAGGCGGCAAGAGCAGGAGACGCAGGAAGAGGCTTTGCCGTAGTTGCAGAATCTATCAGAAAGCTTGCGGAGCAGTCACTGAATTCCGTAAATGAAATCAGAAATATAGTTGGAAAGATTCAGAAGCAGACGGTTGATACGGTAGAGGTTGCAAAGCAGGCTGAGTTAATTGTAAATTCGCAGGAGGAAGCGCTTAAGGCTACTATAGATGTGTTCCACGATATAGATAAGCATGTATCGGGACTTGCAGAGAACCTGTCACAGATTTCCGCAGGTATTGACGCGATGGAAGGGGCAAAGAAGGATACTCTTGCAGCTATAGAAAGTATATCGGCTGTTGCAGAGGAGACGGCATCGGCGGTTACTGAGGTTAACGAGGCGGCAGGCCTCCAGTTAGAGGCTGTCAAGAAGCTTAATAATGAGTCTGAGGAGCTTATTAGCCATTCTGAGGACCTTGTTGAGGCAATAAATAAATTTACAATTTAACGGAGGCAGGAATATGTATTCATTTGAAGAAGTTAAAGAATTTGATCCTGAGATTGCTGCTGCGATTTCGGACGAGCTTGGAAGACAGAGAGATCATATTGAGCTTATCGCTTCTGAAAATTTTGTGAGCAAAGCGGTCATGGCGGCTATGGGGAGTCCTTTGACCAATAAGTATGCCGAAGGATATCCGGGAAAGAGATACTACGGTGGCTGCCAGTATGTGGATGTTGTGGAGAACCTGGCAATTGAGAGAGCCAAGAAGCTGTTTGGCTGTGATTATGTCAATGTACAGCCACATTCAGGTGCACAGGCTAATCTCGCAGTATTTTTCGCAATCGTTAAGCCCGGCGATACGGTTATGGGTATGAGCCTTGCCGATGGTGGACATCTCACACATGGAAGTCCGGTCAATATTTCAGGAAAATACTTTAACATTGTTCCTTACGGAGTTAATCAGGACGGATACATAGACTATGATAATGTACTTGCAATAGCAAAGGAGTGCCGCCCTAAGCTTATCGTCGCAGGTGCGAGCGCTTATGCCAGAGCAATAGATTTCAAGAGGTTCCGTGAGATAGCGGATGAGGTCGGTGCAGTTCTCATGGTTGATATGGCACATATTGCGGGACTTGTCGCAGCAGGACTTCACATGAGTCCGATTCCTTATGCGGATGTTGTTACAACAACAACCCATAAGACACTCAGGGGACCTAGAGGTGGAATGATTCTCTGCAATCAGGACGCTGCTGATAAGTTCAACTTTAACAAGGCAATTTTCCCTGGTATTCAGGGAGGACCTCTTATGCATGTTATTGCCGGCAAGGCTGTATGCTTCAAGGAAGCACTTGACCCAGCCTTCAAGGTGTACGCCCAGAATATCGTTGACAATGCCCAGGCTCTTGCAAAGGGACTTATGGACAGAGGCTTTGATCTTGTATCGGGCGGAACAGACAATCACCTTATGCTTGTGAACCTCATAAGCAAGGGTGTTACGGGAAAGGCGACAGAGAAGCTCCTTGACTCTGTTAATATCACATGTAACAAGAATGCCATTCCTAATGATCCGGCTTCACCATTTGTCACAAGTGGTATAAGACTTGGTACACCTGCTGTCACAACAAGAGGTTTCAAGACAGAGGATATGGATACTGTTGCGGAGGCAATTTCTCTTGCGATAGCTGATCCTGAGGCTAATAGGGAAGAGGCTGTGCGCCTTGTAAAGGGACTTACGGATAAGTATCCTTTATACTAAGGCTGCCGGGCTGTAAAGCAGTCAATAAATATTAAAAATTAATCCGGGACATCTATATGGTGCCCCGGATTTTTGGTCATGTGTAAGATGTACATATATGACATGCTTTTATAGTGAATCAAGGTGTTTTTAAAAGTCTCAGAGCTTCAGGAAATGCCGGACGCTTGTTCGTGGCACACAGCATTTTCTCATATATCAGACCTACAATGAACCATACCGGAGCATAATCCAAGCGTATAATTCCTTTATAGTTCAAGGCGGCATCGGAATAGTCCCATGGACAGGCATCGCGTTTTTTCAGGAAGCTGCCGCTGATAAATTCTGTCAGGAAAATGCACAGCGCGTAGATGGTGCCGCGTATAAAGACATTGGCTTTTCTGATAAGCCTGTGAATGGGTGGTATGATAATTGCGCTTCCGTATATGGGAAACATGTGCAGTGAACTCTGCCCCATCAGCTTTTTGTCATGTTTAAATAATGAGCCAAGACCTGTCCAGAACACTTCAAAGCACCAGCCGAGACTGCCACAGAATATGAATTGTTTAATCATTTGATTACCTCGCAGGAGAAACATTATTCAAGCTTGATTTTATATCTTGATGGATATATTATTTACTATATCGAAAAAGAATATACAGAATAATTAGCGGAGATGGAGAAAAGACATGCCTGAATCAATAGTTACATTAAAAAAGGGAGAAGGAAGAGAGTTCGGACAGGGAGGTCCGTGGATATACGATAATGAGATAGACACTATTGTCGGTACATTTAAGAACGGAGATATAGTTGCAGTACATGCATTTAACGGATATATGCTTGGTCGAGGTTATATCAACCAGAATTCTAAGATTAGAATAAGAATGATGACGAGAAATGCCGAACAGCTTATAGATGATGAGTTTATATATAACAGAGTCAAGGCAGCATGGGATTACCGCAAGGACACAGTGGACACATCATCCTGCCGCGTCATCTTCGGTGAGGCGGATTTCCTGCCGGGAATTGTTGTGGATAAGTATGAGGATGTGCTTGTGGTTCAGGCTCTCACACTTGGGATAGAGCGCTTTAAGGAAAAGATAGTAGATGACCTGAAGGTGATTCTGAAGGCGGATGGAATAGCTATACGTGGGGTATACGAAAGAAGTGACGCAAGGGAGCGCGAGAAGGAAGGGCTTAAGACTGTAAAGGGTTTCATAGGGGCTGAGTTCGATACCAATGTCGAGATTGTGGAGAACGGTGTGCATTATATGGTCGATGTTGTGAACGGACAAAAGACGGGATTCTTCTTAGACCAGAAGTACAACAGACTTGCAATACAGAGACTATGTAAGGGAAAGAGGGTCTTAGACTGCTTCACCCACATGGGAACATTTGCTCTCAATGCCGGAATTGCAGGTGCAGCGGACGTCACGGGACTTGATATATCCGAGTATGCGATACAGCAGGCGGAAGCCAACGCAAAGCTCAATGGGCTGGATGGAACAGTACGTTTTAAGTGCGCGAACGTCCTCGATGAGCTTCCGCGTCTTGCAGCAGAGGGAGAGAAGTATGATGTGGTGATACTTGACCCGCCGGCATTTACCAAATCGCGTGAGGCGACAAAGAATGCGATAAAGGGCTACAGGGAGATTAACATGAAGGGCTTGAGGCTTGTTAAGGACGGAGGATACCTTGCGACCTGCTCCTGCTCACATTTTATGACACAGGAGCTGTTTACCAAGACCATCAAGGAGGCGGCGCAGAGTGTCCATAAGCGTCTAAGACAGGTGGAATTCCGCACACAGGGACCGGATCATCCGATACTGTGGGCTGCGAATGAATCCTATTATCTTAAGTTCTACATTTTCCAGGTTGTGGATGAGCATTAGAGCTTATCGGCGGACACGGTATGTTCGTTAATAAGAGCAGGGAAAAGATTCTATATGAAATGAGGTATAAGAGGCAATGAAACAGCATGAGGCAAAGAGAAGTTCTTTTTCCGGCAGGATAGGATTTGTTCTCTCAGCGGCGGGGGCTTCCGTGGGACTGGGGAATATCTGGAGATTTCCGTATCTGGCGGCGAAATATGGCGGAGGAATTTTCCTTGTAATATATATTATTCTGGCATTGACGTTTGGCTATACAATGATAATAGCGGAGACAGCATTGGGGCGAATGACACGGAAAAGTCCTGTGGGAGCGTACGCCTCCTTCGGCAAGTCAAAATTGGCTAAGGCAGGGGGATGGATAAATGCGATTATCCCAATCCTCATAGTCCCGTACTATTCGGTAATCGGCGGTTGGGTCATAAAATATCTTGTCGGATACGTCACAGGGCAGACACAGGCTCTGGCGGTGGACGGATATTTTTCGGAATTTATCTCTGCTGGTGCTTCGACGGAGATTTACTTTATCATATTTGCCTTGATTGTGCTGGGCATTATTTTTGCGGGTGTGCGCAACGGAATTGAGCGTGTTTCTAAGTTTATGATGCCGATTCTGGTAATCTTATCGCTGATAATCACCGTGTATTCGGTGACAAGACCGGGGGCACTGGCAGGTGTCAAATATTTTCTGGTGCCTAATGTGAGCAATTTCTCATGGATGACAGTGGTAACGGCTATGGGGCAGATGTTTTATTCGCTCTCAATCGCAATGGGTATTCTAATTACATTCGGCTCATACATGAAAAAGGAAAATTCAATCGAGGAGTCGACAAAGCAGGTTGAAATTTTTGATACAGCGATTGCAATGATAGCAGGACTTATGATTATTCCGGCTGTGTTCGCGTTCTCGGGTGGTGATGCTAAGACACTTCAAGCCGGATCGGCACTTATGTTTATCACTATTCCAAAGGTTTTTGCAAGTATGGGTTTTGGAACTTTTGCAGGGGTTATGTTCTTCCTGCTGGTTCTCTTTGCCGCACTCACAAGTTCAATAGCGTTGACGGAGAGTGCAGTTTCCACATTTGAAGATGAGTTTGGGTGGAACAGAAGGAAATCCACGGTCATTATCGGCGTGATTATGCTGGTGCTTGGAAGTCTGTCTGCCCTTGGTTACGGATCTCTTGCCGATGTAAAGATAATCGGAATGCAGTTTTTGGACTTTTTCGATTTCCTCACCAACACTGTTATGATGCCGATTGCGGCTATAGCAACGTGTCTGTTCGTGTCAAGAGTTGTCGGTGTAAAACGCATTGAGGAGGAAGTGACCTACGGTGGAGGCACATTCCGCAGAAAGAAGATATTCTGCTTTATGATTAAGTATCTGTGTCCGATTTTTGCGGCGTTAATTTTGTTAAGCTCTATCGCGAATGCGTTTGGATGGATTTCGATGTGAGGCTGCCAAAGATGGTTAAAATGCATGCTTTGGCAGGCTGCTGCTGAATATTGGAGAAATATATGAATAAAACGACTAAGATACTGCTGATAATTATGGCAGTTTCGCTTGTGCCGCTTGGCATGCTTGGAGCGATGCTGTATTTCGGAGGTACGGCTGATTCACCGGTGGGCGGCACTATAGATTTAAGCAAGGTTACAGCTGAAGCGGGTGGTGGGACATACACCGGTGGCAGTGACAGCACAACAGATGGCAGTATATCGTATGGTACAGTTAACAGCACAACAGATGGTAACATATCAGATGCTGCTGATGCAGACAGCACGGGAATGGATGTCACACAGACCACAGCTGACAACGATTACAGCAGCTTCTATGTATCAGAGCTTCCTGACAGTGTGTGGAAGAACATGCAGGGGAAGAGCTATAAGGATGGCTGCCCTGTTGAGCGTAAAGACCTGCGCTATGTTCATGTCATGTATGTGGACTTCGCGGGAAGAAGCAGTGAGGGCGAGCTGGTTGTAAACAAGCTCATTGCGGATGATATACTTGATATATTTAAGCAGCTTTACAAGGCACAGTATCCTATTGAGAGGATAGCGCTTATTGATGAGTACGATGGCGATGATGAGCAGTCGATGAGTGATAACAATACCTCAGCATTCAATTTCAGAACGATAGCCGGAACGGACATTGTATCTGAGCATGGCATGGGGCTTGCGGTGGATGTTAACCCATTCTATAACCCGCAGGTTAAGGAGACGGAGAATGGTGTCGAGGTCAGCCCGGAGGATGCAATAAGCTATGCGGACAGAAGCGGGGATTTTCTGTACAAGATAGACCATGAGGATTTATGCTACAAGCTGTTCACGGAGCATGGATTTGAGTGGGGCGGTGACTGGGAGACGGGCAAGGACTACCAGCACTTTGAGTATGTAACACAATAAAATTTTTGGCAATAAACTGGGATACAGCATTAAGTGGCATGTATAAAGCTTAGCGGTAAAAGCATTAAGGAGCATGCACAAAGACCGGCAATGTCAGGCATGAAGAGACGCGCAGGCTGATAGTAATATCGGTATGCGTCATACAGGAGGTATAATATGGACAGCACGAATGAGTATTACAGAATGTTAAATGCACTTTCAAAGATATACATATCAATTTACACCTTTGATTTGAAAAAGGATATTGAGTATCCTTTTAAATCAAATGAATATATAGATATGTGGTCAAAGAATGTCGAAGGGGCGCAGAACAAGACATATAATACCGTGAAGAACCTGACTGAGGAAAAACATGTCGATATGATGCTGGAGTTTGTCAACATGTCAACTCTTGATGAGAGGATGAAGGGGAAAAGCGATATTGCGATTGTCTTTAAGGGAAAGATTAACGGCTGGTGCAGGGCAAGATTTATCGCAATCGACTATGATGAGGACGGAAGCCTGCACAATGTCGTATATACAGTAGAATGCATAGATGAGGAGAAGCGGAAGGAAAACTATCTAATGTATCTTTCGCAGACAGACCTTATGACAAGCCTTTATAACAGGGGTTATGGCGAGCAGAGCATAAAGGAGCTTCTGGTTAAAGAGAAAAAAGGGCTGTTCTGTCTGTTTGACGTGGATAAATTCAAGAGTGTGAATGATAAATACGGACATGATATAGGCGATAAAGTGTTGATTGCTATTGCAGTCGCGATGAAGAAGGCACAGCGTGAGGATGACATATCAATGCGTCTTGGCGGGGACGAGTTCGCGATGTATTTCCGCAACATAGACACAGATGAGGATGCCAAGCTTGTCATAGAGAGGCTGTTCTCTGAGATAGAAAAGATACATGTCGATCCGATGGAGGAGCAGATACATATAAGCCTTGGTGCCTCTTTTTATAAGAAAGATATGAATTTTGACATGCTGTATAAGATAGCGGATATCGGTGTGTATGAGAGTAAAAAGAGCCTTGGAAACCGGATGACCATTGTCGAAAATGATATTATATTATAATCATGCAAAGATGTTGAGGTCAAAACATGCCAACTTAATGTACGAGTGTATATCGTATTATATTTATGCATACCAGCTCCATTGTCCGAAGCAAGATGTTCTAAGAACTCTGATATGGGTTATTGTATACATTCGCCACCGAAGCAAAGCATACATCCGTGTATGCATTGCTTCTAAAGCAGCATCCGTGCTGCTTTTGGCTGGGGACTTAGCAGAGTTCTAAGAACATCTAAGCTTCTTCCAAAAGTCGTGATATGCATAAATATAATACGTTATACATGCTAAGTTTATAGAGCATGTTTTGCCCCCAACATCCTGCAAATGTAATATTAAAAAATCATGGTTTATTTCAACGATGCAAGGCACTATAAGGAGCAAAATGTACAGAAAACAAGAATTGACAGAACAATTAAGAGCGATGGGGCTTCATGGCGATGAGACCATACTTATACATTCATCGATGAAAGCCATAGGACAGGTGGAGGGCGGCGCGGACGCGGTGCTTGACGCGTGGAGTGGGTTCTTTGCGGAGGGGCTTCTGCTTCTTCCGACGCACACATGGAAGACTGTGAACGAGAGTAACCCTGTATATGACCCGGAGGTGACTCCTTCCTGCGTGGGGCTTCTCACGAATATGTTTATGAAAAGACCGGGAGTTGTGCGCTCACTTCACCCGACACACAGTCTGGCAGGACTTGGACGCGGTGCGGCGGAGTATTTAAAAGGTGAGGAGCTTTGCAATACGCCCTGTACGCCGGGAGGCTGCTATGACAGGCTGAAGGACTGCAGCGGAAAGATACTTCTTGTCGGTGTCGGGCATGAGAGAAATACATATATCCACAGTGTTGAGGAGGTGTTAAACGTGCCTAACCGGCTGTCGGACAAGCCTATGGAGCTTAAGATAGCGATGCCGGACGGAGGTCTTAGGAGGGTGTATGTACGCAGGCACTACAATGCCGCACAGCCGCACATATCGGAGGATTTTGTGAAGCTGAATCAGGCATTCCTTGAGTGTGGCGCGGCAGTACAGGTGAAATTCGGTGACGCGGATTGCCTTCTGTGTGACGCGAAACGGATTTTTGAGGTGGTAAGGCATGTGCTTGCACCGGACCCGGAGTGCATTGTGACCAGCGAGAGCATTGAGCCAGAGAGGTGGAGGGACATTGCATTTTAAATGCGGTGAATGTGATATATGAGCGCATGAAGAGAATGGAACCGGATATGGTTATTAGGACGTTGGAGTGCAATCCTGCGTCCTTTTTAGATATTTAAGATTCGGGTGTCAAAACATGCGACATATACACTCAAAAATTAAATCAGCATGTTTTGACACCCGAAGCAATTAAATAAAATCCCGCATTATTGTTTGGAAATTAAATTGACTTTTGAAAAAATATTAGATAAAATAATTGAGACGGAGTGTATCAAAATGGAAAGAACCACGCAAAAGACAACAAGACGATTGGAGAAGGAGAGCTCCAGAAATCAGAAGATTATTGACACGGCATTTCAGATTTTTGTGGAGAGAAAGATTGAGCCGGTCAGTATGGGTGAGATAGCCGAAGCGGCTGGAATCGGGCGCGCGACTTTGTTCCGCTGTTACTCAAGCAAGCTGGAGCTTGTCATAGCAGTGTGTGCCGCGAAATGGAAGGCATATCTTGATGAGCTGGACGCGAAACGTCCGATATCATCTATCGGAGACATACCTGCGATAGACAGATTTGTGTTTACATTGGACAGCTACATAGACATGTATCAGCGCCATAAGGATTTGTTGCAGTATAATGATAATTTTAACCATTATGTGACGCATGAAGGTGCGGCGCAGGAACAACTGGTCGATTTCAATCGTTCACTTTACTCAGCAAACACGAGATTTCATCTGATGTATGAGAAGGCTAAGGAGGATGGGACATTCCGCACGGACATCCCGGAGGACATATTCTTCCGTGTGACATTACATTCCATGATGGCTGCCTGCGCGCATTATGCAGGTGACTTTATCTGGGGAGCGAAAGACAATAAGGATTACACAGCGGAGCTGATTCTGCTGAAGGAAATGATTGTAAACTTTGCAAAGGGTTAGAAGGAGAAGGATAATATGAGGATGGGCAGATTGGGAAAAAGGGTTAAACAAGGTGCGGCACTGCTTATGGCAGGACTTATGATGTTTTCGGCGGTTGATTTATCGGCTGTGGAGGTAAGGGCGGAAGAAAATACGGCGGAAGGCACAGAAGAAAACACGGCTGTAAAGGTGGCTGAGAATGCTCCGGAATATATGCGTATAGGTGGTATTGTTATTATTTCTGATGGAGAACTGCAGGATGACGGAATTGCAGACAATGAGAATACAATATATCATGGAACCAATTGGTATTATGACAGCATAGAGAATTAGCTTGTACTGGAAGGTGCGTCCGTTTCAAATATTCGCTGCCTGGATGGTGACCTTACAGTTCTGTTATTCGGGGAAAATAATCTGCATCAAGATTTAGCATTTTACTCTGTTACAAGTGGTAAGAAACACACATTAGAGCTGAAAGGTGGAGATAATACCGCAAGTCTGACTGGTGACAGCGATATTGGAGCAGATGGCAGTGTTCCGCAGAACCTAAATATTATTGGCATAACAATTGAAACTGGCGATATTAATTGTGGAGGTGATTTAAAGCTTGAGAATAGCCGCGTAGTAGCCCACCGAATTGCTTGCGGAGGCAGCTTAAGTATTGGGAACAGCCATGTTATAGTTAATAATGATATAAATGGTGCCATTGAGGGCAATGAAATTACTATAACAGACAGCTATGTTGAAGCAAAAACCAGTAGTTTTGGGAGCAAGGCAATTGACACAAATCAGAAAATAAATGTATCGGGCAGCCAGATTGTGGCGTGCACCGTTTCGTATTTAGAAAAGGATGCCCTAGAGGACGGGGATTTCACAAACTCTGTCATCACTAAGCAATGGATTGACGATAATACCGATACTGCTGTGACAAAGACATACGTGTATGGCACAGCCATGTTAAGAGAAGCTTTAACGATTGCAAGCGGCGAGAGCATTGATTTTAAGGACGGCGCAAGCATTACCAACCTTGAGAAACTCACTGTTGAAGATGGTGCTACGATTCTGGTGGATGGAGTAGAACATATACATAATAAGGATGGCGCTGCCAAGTATATATGGAAGGATGGCAGTGAGCACACGAAGGTGGATGTGTGTCTTGATTGTCCTGTCGGCTACACATGGGAGACAGAGGCAGAGGCACATCACTATAATGAGCATGGCTCTTGTACAGAATGTGGCGCTTACCAGCCGGCTGTGCTCACAACAGACAAGTATGACGTCAACTACGATGACATGAAGGAGAGTGCATATGAAATCTCCAATGCCGGACAGCTATACTGGTTTGCCGGGCTTGTGAATGGCACACTTCCGGGTGTGGGGCAGGACACAGCCGCCAACGCAGTCCTGACATATGATATCACGCTCAATGAAAATGTTATGGTTGACGGAAAGCTTGCAGAGGATACAAGCGGATTGCGCAGCTGGACACCTATTGGAAGTGAGGCTTCTCCGTATGAGGGTATATTTGATGGCACTAATCATGTCATAAATGGTTTGTTTTGCAACGATACTTCAATGAGCTGTGCCGCATTTGTCGGATATTTAAAACATTCACATGTTAGAAACCTTACACTGAAGGATTGTTGGATAAGCGGCTCAACGATGGCAGCCGGAATCTGCGGAAAGAACGATGGAATGGTAAGTGAGTGTTATGTTGACGGCATTATCACGGCACAGAATGATATAGCAGGCGGAGTCTGCGGCTTAAATAATTTTGGTTCAATTAAAAATTGTTATAATGCTGCCACTGTAGCGGCAGAAAGCCTTGCAGGAGGAATATGTGGTTCAAATCCAACAGGCGGAGGCCTAGTATCGTATTGTATGAATATCGGAAATGTGACTGCAAAGAGTGCCCAAGGACCAATCTGCGGCTATAATAATGATTGGGTTACAGTTGGATTCTGTTATTACCTTTCCGATACTGAAATTGACGAGATTTCCGGCACAACCGCAAAGAATGCCGATGAATTTGCGAGCGGCGAGGTTGCATATCTTTTACAGGATACACAGTCAAAGATAGACATATTCTGGGGACAAACAATCGGCACGGACAGCTATCCGGTATTAGGCGGCAGGAGAGTGTATAAGAACAACGAATACGATAGCTGTGATGAAAATGGAAATGTAGTCGCTGTATTTTACTTAAATGAACAGAAGAATAAATATACGCACACATTGGTCGAAATACCGGCGGTCGGACATTGTACAGATCCGGGAACGGATACATATTGGGAGTGCAGTGAGTGCGGCAAGATGTTCGGCGATAAGAATGGTAATGAAGAAATCACCGTCATTCCTGTGATGGCTGCAGTGGGTCATGACTATGGACTAAGCGTGGAGACATCGGAGGATGGGACAGTAAGCTCAGCAGTATTCACTTGTAAAAGGGAGGGCTGTGAGGATGGAGATACTGGACATCGCGAAAGTATCACAATCACGGCGCCGGATAAGGCGGGCTTGATTTTTGACGGAAATGCTAAGGAAGCGGCGGTAACCTCTTCACAGAATGTGCCTGAAAATATTCCGGAGATTGTCTATGCGGGCGATAAGCTTGCAGACGGCAAGCCGGTAAATGCGGGAACCTACACAGCTTCCATCACCGTAGGGCAGGGAGAGGCAGCAGTTACGGCAGCGGTAACTTATGAAATCGGGCAGGCAACACCTGAAATCGGATATGTGTCTGGGAACACATTGAACGATACCTTGGATATAAATGCGGTAAAACTTGACCGCACGGATAATACAATGGCAGGCACGTTGAAATTGAAGGACGATACAGCGCTTGCCTATGGCTCACATGTATATACTTATGTTTTCACACCGGATGACAGCAATTATAGGGAAATAGAGGGCACCGTGAGCATCACGGTAATGGATACCGTTGCACCGACAGCCGCCTACAAGCTTGGCACAGATGAGTGGAGAAAGTTCATCAACTCAATTACTCTGGGTAGATTGTACAAGGACTATGAGACTGTTGAGCTTACATACAACGACAAGGCACCGGACGGAGTGACGGACGGAAGCGGAGTTGTGCGTAAGCAGTATTATGTGTCGGATAAAGTGATTGAGAAGCCTGAAAACGCCATCACCGACGATATGTGGAAGGATTACACAGAAAAGTTTTATATTGACGCGGCAGGAACCTATTTCATCTATGTTAGGGTGGCTGATTATGCCGGAAATGTGGCAATCCTTAACAGTGAGGGCGTAGGAATCTATGCGGACAGCAATATCAGTCCATCAAGCACAGAATACAGCTATAAGGAAAACAAGGACTGTGGATTCGATGTTGCACTGAACGGAAATACCTTTAACAGACTTACCGATGGGGAAGGAAACAGCATCGCGCCGGAGGTCTATACACTTGACGCAGACGGAAGGCTCATATTGAGGGCAGAATACCTGGATACGCTCACACCGGGAAGCTATACATACAATCTGTATATGAACCCGCAGGGTGTGGAGACGGATAAGGTTGAGCTTGTCTATATATTCACAGTGAATGTCAAGCCGGCAGAACTTACGGTGACAGGTGCAACAGCCGTGGACAGGCTGTATGACGCCTCCGATAAAGTGGATATCTCCGCTGTTACAATATCAGGCGTGAGAGCCGGGGAGGATGTATTTGTCGACACAACAGGTTTACAGGGAACACTTGAAAATGCGGCTGCGGGAAGCTATTTAGATGTGCTCCTGCCACAGCTTACCCTTACAGGAGCCGCTTCGGCGAACTACAAGCTTGTTCAGCCGGAGGGAAAGGTGCCATTATCAGCCAAGGTGACAATCGGCAAGGCACCTGCCGCACCTAATATGCCGGGCACCACGATGAATGTGCCGAACAGGACGAAGAATGTAGGTGAAATCGCCCTTACGGAGAACTGGGTATGGCAGGAGGCTTATAAGGACACACTCCTTGAGGTAGAGCAGACGGTGAAGGCTGTTGCTGTCTATGCCGGTGAGGATAAGGGAAACTATGAGACGGAGAGCGTTGAGATAGCCATTACGCGTTCTTCCTGCGACCACAGCTATACCTCAAAGGTGACCAAGGAGCCGACAACGGAGGAGGTCGGTGAGAGAACCTATACCTGCACGCTCTGTGGTTATACCTATACGGAGACCATCGCGAAGCTGCCGGATAGCGGTAGTGGTGATACTGGTAAAGATAACGCTGATAAGGATAACACTGATAAGGATAACACGGATAATACAGGTAACACCAATAAGGACAACACCGGTAATGATGGCAGTAACAGCGGTAAACCGTTTATAGCGGGTGACAGCAGTAAGTCCGGCTGGGAGACAATCACAGAGCAGGTTGAAGCCGCACAGACAGGAGCTACGATAACTGTTGATATGAACGGAACAACAACAGTGCCATCTGATTTGTTGGAGCAGATTAAGGGAAAAGATATCAATATAGTGTTTGATATGGGTAACGGAATCAGATGGACTGTGAGCGGAAAGAATGTAACGGAAATCAAGGGCGATATCAATATCGGTGTTACAGTCGGAGCGGAAGCGGGAAAGACCATTCCGGTGGATATAATCAACAGCATAACAGGTGAGCGCACATCAATCAATCTCACGCTGGCATATAGCGGTGAGTTCGGATTTACCGCGACCTTGACATTGAATGTAAAGGCGGAAAATGCCGGCTATTATGCAAATCTGTTTTACTACAATCAGGGCAGCAATAAGCTTGATTTCGTGTGTGCCGGGCAGATTGACAAGTCCGGAAACGTGGAGCTCACATTCACACACGCTTCCGATTACACTATCGTAATCGCCGATACCGTGCTGAATGGGAAGAACACAGACATCAATCCGGACATCGAAAACCCTGAGCCGACGAATCCTGAGCCGACGAATCCTGAGCCTACGGAGACTGAAACGGCTGGCTCTGAGCCGGGTTCACAGCCGAATATTGAAGCACCTAGGACGGGCGATATTGCATTGCAGAATATATGGCTTATACTGCTTGGTTCGGTGGCGATTGTTATAGGGGCAGGAATTATGTATATCAAAAAAAGAGGTAAAGCGGAGTAGAGTTTTGTGAATCTGATACAGCATAGTGATACAGTACAGTGATATAGTACAACATGTAAAAGCGGTGGCGGGATGTTTGCCATCGCTTTTATAATGGCAAAAATGTGATAATATATCACATTTTCTTGACTTAAAATGTGGAAAAGACTTATACTATATATAAGGATTTGTATATAATTGCTCTGTTTAATTGCAGTCTATGCAATTTTACAGGCAGTATCAGCGAATGTGTGTTGGAGGTGTAATTGTGAAGCGCAGAATAGAGGATGGCTTATTGAGCTGGAAAAATCAAAAGAACAGAAAGCCGCTCATAGTATATGGTGCAAGACAGGTAGGAAAAACATATTCCATAATAAGCTTTGGAAGGAAGAATTATGCAGACTATGCGTATTTTAATTTTGAGGCGAACGGTGAACTTAAGAGCATTTTTGACAGGAATCTTGAGCCGAAGAGAATTGTCTTAGAGCTTGGAGCGGTCTTAGGGAAGGTTATCACGGAGCATACACTGATTATTTTTGATGAGATACAGGCGGCTCCTAAGGCGCTCACCTCATTGAAATATTTTTGCGAACAGGCACCGGAATATCATATTATTGCGGCTGGAAGCCTGCTTGGAGTTGCACTTGAGAGGGAGAACTATTCTTTTCCGGTGGGTAAGGTAAATTCTATCAATATGTATCCTATGGATTTTTATGAGTTTCTTTTTGCAACCGGAAATGAAGTGCTTGCAGATATGATTGAGGCAGGGTACAGGGAGGACACACCGTTGAGTGAGAACCTGCACAGCAGGGCGCTTGAGCTGTACCGCTCATATCTTGTTGTAGGTGGAATGCCGGAGGTTGTGAAGGAATTTATTGAGACGGACGATTACAGGATGGTGAGGGTAAAACAGGCTGAGATTATAAACAATTATACGGCGGATATGGCAAAATACGCCACAAAAAATGAGGCAATAAAGCATGTCGCGACATACAACAGCATACCTTCACAGCTTGCGAGGGAAAATAAAAAATTTCAGTATAAGCTGATTGGCAGCAATACCAGAAGCAGGGAGTATGAGGCTTCTATAGACTGGCTTTCCAAGGCTGGGGTTGTTCTGAGATGTGAGAAGGTTAATGAGGGTAAGATTCCGCTTGAATTTTACAAGGATATAACATGCTTTAAGATATATTTTTCAGATGTAGGACTTTTGGCGGCTAAGGCTATGATTCCGGTTGAAAATATTCTTTCGGATATCAATTTGGGCGGGGAAGCCAAGGGAGCAATCACGGAGAATTATCTTGCCGTACAGCTATCGTGCAGGGAGCATAAGCTGTATTACTGTGAGGCTGGTTCAGCAGCGGAGCTGGATTTTGTTATTATGCAGGACAATCGTATTGTGCCTGTCGAATGTAAAGCCAATGTGCATGTCAGGGCAAAGAGCCTTGAGACCTTCAGAAAAAAGTATGATATAGAGGAATCAATCCGTGTTTCCGCCAAGAATTTCGGCATGGATAATGGGATAAAATCGGTTCCGCTCTATGCCGCGTGGTGTATATAAAAATATTTTAATGTCTGTGCCTGCTAAGGAACATGAGGGTGATAAGGATGAGTGCAAATATAAAAATACTTATTGTTGATGATGACGTGTATATTGGGGATATGGTCGCGGCGGCGCTTACAAAGCAGGGCTATGAGCCGGTGAGGGCGTATTCGGGGACGGAGGCACTGCTGGTGCTTGAGAGCACGAAGCCGGACGTGATTTTGTTGGATTTAATGCTTCCGGGGCTTAACGGTGAGGAGCTTATAAATAGAATAAAGGATATCCCGGTTATCGTGGTGAGCGCCAAGGTCGGGATAGATGACAAGGTGACCATGCTCACGCAGGGAGCAGCGGACTATATAACCAAGCCGTTTGAGCTGAGGGAGCTGCTTGCAAGGATTGAGGTACAGCTAAGACTTGCCGGGAGACAGGGTAAGGCTGCCGGAGAAAATGCGGGAAGCAAAGGAAATAATGAAAATAATAGAAATGATAAGAATGTTAGAAATAATAGAAACGACATGCTCACCTGCGGAGTTCTTGCGTTAAATCCCGCCACACATGAGGTGACGGCAGGGGGAAAATGTGTCCACCTCACAAGGACGGAATACGCGATATTAAAGCTTCTGATGATTAACTCAGGTCAGGCGGTGGCGAAGTCCGTGATACTTGACAGGATAAGCGATGACACGCCCGACTGCACGGAGGCTTCGCTAAAGCAGCACATAAGCAATCTTAGAAGGAAGCTAAAGGATACCTGCGGCGATGAGTGCGTTGAGGCAGTGTGGGGGATTGGTTTCAGATTAAAATAGGACAGTTATTTACAGATAATAAGAATCTTTACGAAATCTTTACTGTTTTCTTGACCGGTTTCTTGACATTTATTTTGTATAGTCAATGTATCAAAAATATAGAGCTGATGTGCCGCAAAAGCGGTAAATCGCTCAGAAAAGAGGTTTATATGGAATATTGTCTGGAAACAGAGGGTCTGTCAAAGTCTTACAGACATTTCAAGGCGCTTGGCGGTCTGAACATGCACGTTCCGAAGGGCTCAATATACGGCTTTGTCGGGAGAAACGGTGCGGGAAAGACCACGCTCATAAGAATCATAGCGGGTTTGCAGGAGCCGACATCCGGTAGCTACACTCTGTATGGTTGCAGGAATGATGCTGGGGACATAAGGAACGCGAGAAAGCGTATGGGTGCGGTGGTCGAGACACCGTCGATATATCTTGATATGACGGCGCGGGAAAATCTTATGCAGCAGTACAGGATTCTTGGAATGCCGTCATCCGATGGGATAGATGAGCTTTTGGAGCTTGTCGGTCTGTCCGATACAGGAAAAAAGAAAGCGAAGAATTTTTCGCTGGGTATGAGACAGAGGCTTGGCATTGCCATTGCCCTGTGCGGAAATCCGGATTTTCTTGTGCTTGATGAGCCGGTGAACGGTCTTGACCCGCAGGGCATAGTCCGAATGAGGGAGCTTATACTTAAGCTTAACCATGAGAAAAAGATAACGGTGCTCATATCAAGCCACATTCTGGATGAGCTGTCAAAGCTTGCGACGCACTACGGATTTATCGATGGAGGCAGAATTGTCGAGGAGATAAGCGCTAAGGAGCTGAACGATAAATGCCGCAGGTGCATAAAGGTTACGGTGTCGGATATCAGGGCTTTTTCGCGTGTGATGGACAAGCTGGGGCTTACATACGTTGTGAGTGATGACAGCACTGCACAGATATACGATAAAATCAGCATAAGCAGGCTTGCAGAGGCTCTTGCTTCTGAAAAATGTGAGCTTATAGCAGTCTCAGAGACGGAGGAGTCGCTTGAAAGCCACTTTATAAAGCTGATAGGGGGTGGACAGAATGAATAGACTTCTGAAGGCGGATTTTTCAAGGTTGTTTAAAAGCCTGATTTTTAAGCTTGGAATGATTTTTTCGGTCGGCTTTGCCCTTGTGATGGTGATTGCAAGCTACATAGATTTTAAGGTTAATGCACAGACTTATGCAGAATATGGATATACGACATTAAATGCTGATGATTTTCTTTTCACAGGCGGATTTTTTATGATGTTTGCTGTGGCTGTGTTTATCGGAATTTTCGTGGGGACTGATTATTCAGATGGGACGATAAGAAACAAGATTATGGTCGGACATAGGAGAGGTTCGATTTATCTTGCAAATTATGTGGCCTGCTATGCGGCTACACTGATATTTAATTTTGCATACATTATAACAGTGCTTGCAGCAGGCATGCTTCTGTTTGGAAACACGGCGATTGAACTGAGTGCCTTTTTCGTAAATTTGGGCTTTATGATTATTACGTCCGCCTCTCTCAATGCATTGTTTTTATTTTTGGCGATGTTGATAAACAATAAAGCGGCTGCGTCGGTCACGCTGCTTAGCTTGGCGATTGTGCTGTGGTTTTCGGCAATGCTTATAGTTACGCGGCTTGATGCACAGGAGTATTATCAGGACGTATATCATTTGAATGAAGCCGGTGAATTGGTACAGAATAAAGATGTAAAGAATCCAAAGTATTTGACAGGAACCAAGAGGGAGGTATATGAATTTATGGATGACCTTCTGCCGTCAACGCAGTATTACCAGATTCTACATTGGAGTGTTGAAAGACCGGTGAGGTTCATTCTGTGCGATGTGGGAATCGTGATTGTGATGACCGGCGCAGGTGTGTGGGCGTTTCGGAGGAAGGATTTGAAGTAATATATAGGTAATTACGTTTCGCGCAATTACTTAATATGAATTAAAGCGAGGGATGAGTCTATGGTATCTTTGATTATATGCATTGTGCTTATAATAGTTATTGTTTTACTGCTTATAAAAATAGTCTTAATGCGCAAATCCATGGGAGAGATAGCCTCATCACTGGACAATATCCTTGACGGTGACACCAATGCGGTCATAACGGTGTCATCGGTGGATGGGAGCGTAAGAAAGCTTGCCGCGCGGCTCAACAAGCAGCTTCGCGGGCTTCGGGCGCGCAGAATCAGGTATGAGAACGGAGACAGGGAGCTTAAGGAGGCGGTGACAAACATATCGCATGACCTTCGGACACCGCTTACATCTATATCGGGATATCTTGAGCTTCTTTCGCAGGAGGAGAAGAGCGAAACGGTGGAAAAATATCTTGATATCATAGATAACAGGACGCAGACGCTAAAGGAGCTTACGGAGGAGCTTTTCCGGTATGCGGTCATACTTGCGCAGGATGAGATTACGTTGGAGATGCTTGACATAAAGGCTGTTCTTGAGGAGAGCATACTCAGCTTTTATGGGGCGATGAACGAGGCTGGTATTGTGCCAGAGCTGTCAATAACAAAGAACAGTGTTATAAGGCAGTCAAACCGCGCGGCGCTGTCGCGAATTTTTGGCAATATAATCGGCAACGCGTTAAAATACAGCGATGGTGATTTGTCCGTTGAGCTTTCAGATGACGGACAGGTCACATTTAAAAACCATGCGCATAATCTTGACAAGCTGCGCGTTGAGAAGCTCTTTGATCGTTTTTACACGGTGCAGGAGGCGCATGGGTCGACAGGACTGGGCTTGTCGATTGCGCGCAGCCTTGTGGAACAGCTTGGCGGGAGCATTGGGGCGGAATATGAGGACGGAGTGTTGAGGATAGAGGTGAAGGCGTAGTGGGGGATTTTTACATCAGTTTCCTGCTGTGGTATAATTAGAAAAAGAAAGGATAATATATATGACACTTCAGGAGAGAATAATCATATCGAAAAGACCATTCACGAGACGGGAACGGTTATTGATGATGGTGTGCATGAGATTTTAAGGATTTATTGGCTTGTATTGGAACAACAAAAAGAAGAAGATATATTAAGGCAATGGATTGAAAATCTCAAGAGTTAATACCGATTATGTAATAAATTGCGCACAACCTATTGACAAACACTCCAATAGGTTGTATTTTATATTCGTAAAGATTGTACACAATCAAATTGTAGTCAATCGAATTATCTGCATTATAACTACATATAGATAAATAATGGGCAACCAAGCACCCAACAATCAAATTTTTAGAATAAGATTACACAATTAAAGGAGGACATATAATGGCTATCTATGATTACAAGGTCAAGGCTCAGGACGGAACAGAGGTATCACTTGAGGCTTACAGAGGAAAGGTTCTGCTTATAGTCAATACGGCGACAGGCTGCGGCTTCACACCGCAGTATTCAGAGCTTCAGGAGATTTATGAGGAGTTCCATGACAAGGGTCTGGAGATATTGGATTTCCCATGTAACCAGTTCGCTAACCAGGCTCCGGGGAGCGATGAGGAGATTCACAATTTCTGCACGGGAAGGTTCGGCATAAAGTTTCCACAGTTTGCCAAGGTGGAAGTCAATGGAGAAAATGCAATCCCGCTGTACAGATGGCTGCAGGATAATTCGCAGTTTAATGGATTTGGAAAGGGCGTCATGAGCCTTGTTTTAAGACCGGTGGCTAAGAGGATGGATGCGGATTACAAGAATAACAGTAAGATAAAATGGAATTTCACCAAGTTTCTGATTGACAGGGAGGGTAATGTCATGGAGCGCTTTGAGCCGACAGCGGACATGGCGTTTGTGGAGGACAGAATAAAGGAACTTTTATAGGAAGGATAGCTATTGTAGGGGACGATATTATGAGATATAATTACTTGACAGAAAATACATGTTCGCAGATGATTTCGTTTGATTTGAATGGAAATGTTGTCACCAATATAAAATATATGGGCGGGTGCAACGGTAATCTGCAGTCTATAGAAAGGGTTCTTGACGGCTGGACGGTAGAGGAGATAGAGAGTAAGCTTGGAGATATCAAGTGTGGCAGGCGTCCGACTTCGTGTTCGGGGCAGCTTGCGATTGCTGTAAGAATGGCTTATGACGGATTTCTCAAGCCGGAAGCTGTATAGATAAGCTGGATATGAGTGAGAATGAGAGATATGAAGCGTTGAGGCTTGACAATCAGCTATGCTTTCCGCTGTACGCGTGTGCCAAGGAGATTGTGAGGAGATATAAGCCGTTTCTTGATGAGATTGACCTGACCTACACGCAGTACATTGTGATGATGGTGCTGTGGGAGGAGCGGGAAATCAATGTGAAGGAGCTTGGCAGCAGGCTGTACCTTGATTCCGGGACGCTGACACCGGTGTTAAAGCGGCTTGAGCAGAAGGGGCTTATAACAAGACAGCGCGATGATAAGGATGAGCGTGTACTCATAGTTTCCATCACGAAGGAGGGGGATGAGCTCAAGGATAAGGCGGTGGAGATTCCCGTAAAGATGGCAGGCTGTGTGAGCCTTGAACCGCAGGATGCGGCGGAGCTGTACAGGCTGCTTCACAAGCTTCTTGCAGGATTTGAACAGTGATAAATATACGAAAATATGTTGACAAATGTTAGTATATGAGCTATAACAGGTAATGTAACAGTGTTATATAGCACTGTTACATTACCTGCTTTTTATACCAGAATTATACTATATCAGCGTTATATTATAGAAGAGTTGTATTGTATTTTAGGATTAAATTATATGAGAGTTATTTATATCAAGGGATTGCGGAATGTAGATTTGTCGATAAACAGTCATGCAGTTTTAGTATTATAATTATGAAACGTATAGATGTATATGTACGCACATGGAATTTCGCAATCACCTGTTATGTAAGAGATGGAGAACATGGAAGATATCAAGCCGACTACATTGGAACGAATACACAGCGCTGCGAAGTGCGAATTTCTTGAAAAGGGTTTTTTAGGAGCGTCGCTCAGAAATATTGTAAAGTGTGCGGGTGTGACAACCGGTGCATTCTACGGATATTATGACAGTAAGGAGAAACTGTTTGACGCGCTGGTGTCTGAGCAGTATGAGCATGTCATGGATATGTATATGAGCACGCAGAACAGCTTTAAAGAGCTTGAGGCAGAGAAACAGCAGGCTAACATGGGAAAGATTGGCGGTGACTGCTTAGAGCAGATGATTGATTACATGTATGCCAATGAGGATGAGTTCAGACTCATACTCATGTGTTCTAAGGGTACGCGGTATGAGAATATGGTGCATGAGATGTCGGAGGTTGAGGTGCAGGCGACACATGACTTTGTCGAGGTTATGAGAGAGAACGGCATTGAAGTCCGGGAGATTGATCCGAAGCTTGAGCATGTACTTGTAAGCGGAATGTTCACGGCATTTTTTGAGCTGCTGATTCATAAGAATGATATCGGTGAGGCTAAGACATATCTTGAGCAGCTGCGCGAATTTTACACGGCAGGCTGGATGAGGCTTTTTGATATGTATGACATTCAGAAGAAAGACGTATAAGCTTTTAATTAAGTATACATGACGCATGTCAGCAATTGAAGCTGCATATTTACAATAAAATAAGCAGATAAAGGTTCCTTTCACGGAACTTTTTATTTGAGGTTAGGTTAGCAAAAACTAACATAACTTAGCCGAATGTTTTTAATGTTCGGAATATAAAACTATAATCAGGAGGTAACACCATGAAGGAAGGAAACGAAAAGAGCCCTAAGAAGGAATCAGCGTTCTCAAGGCTCATGGCGTATGCAGGAAGCTACAAGGGCTTTTCCTATGCGTCAATCATTATGTCGGCGGTGAGTGCTGTACTGGCACTTTTTCCGTTTATCTATCTGTGGAAGATTATAAAAGAGGTTATCGCGGTCATGCCTGATTTCTCCAAGGCGGAGGGAATCGTACATAACGGCGTGATGGCGGTTGTCATGGCACTTATAAGCATGCTGGTATACTTTGCGGCACTGCTGTGCTCACACAGGGCGGCATTTCGAATCGCCGCGAACATGAAGGTTACGGCATTAAATCATGTAAAGAAGCTGCCACTTGGCGTGGTTGACAGAATGGGAAGCGGAAAGGTGAGAAAGATTATAGCGGAGTCCGCTGAGGCTACGGAGACTTATCTTGCACACCAGCTTCCGGATACAGCCAATGCCATGCTCACGCCGGTGGCACTTATAGTCATGCTCTTTATATTTGACTGGCGTCTGGGATTTTTGAGCCTTGTCCCTGTGGTGCTTGCCTTTGTCAATATGGCGGGCATGCTTGGAAAAAAGATGGCGGAGGATATGCGCCACTATCAGGATTCACTTGAGGACATGAATAATCAGGCTGTCGAATATGTGAGAGGAATGCCTGTTGTAAAGACCTTCGGGCAGTCGGTGTTCACCTTCAAAAAATTCCGCGATTCGATAAGCAGCTATGGAAGGTTCTGTATGTCCTACACGAAGATGTGCCGCAGACCTATGGTGCTCTTTGAGGTGTCGATAAACAGTGTGTTTGCTTTCCTCACCTGTGCCGCACTTGTTGTTTCGGCAGGGGGAAATATCACGGAGAAATTCGTTGTAAATCTTCTGTTTTATATTATTTTTACACCGATTATCTCAACGACATTCACCAAGATGATGTTTATGACAGAGAACAATATGCTTGTGGAGGATGCACTCACAAGAGTACAGTCGATACTTGATATTGAGCCGCTTCCTGAGAATGGCACGGATAGCAAGGTTTCCGACTATTCCATTGAGCTTAAGAATGCGACCTTCAGATACGAAGGGGCACAGCGCGACGCGGTTTCCGGGATTTCACTTAAGATACCTCAGGGAAAACATGTCGCATTCGTCGGACCATCGGGCGGAGGCAAGAGCACCACGGCGGCGCTTATTGCGAGATTCTTTGACGTGAATAGCGGAAGCATAAGCATCGGAGGCGTGGACATCAAGGATATTCATAAGGCGCAGCTTAACGATATGATTGCTTATGTTTTCCAGAATAACAAGCTGTTAAAGCTGAGCATAAGGGAGAATTTAAAGCTTGCGAAGCCGGGAGCAACGGAGGAGGAGATAAAGAGAGCGCTTCATCTGGCACAATGCGATGACATAATTGCAAAGCTTCCGGATGGAATTGACACAGAGCTTGGAACACACGGCACTTACCTTTCGGGAGGAGAGACACAGCGTATAGCTATCGGAAGGGCACTCCTAAAGGACGCACCTATAGTTATCCTCGATGAGGCTACAGCGTTCGCAGACCCGGAGAATGAGAGTCTTGTGCAGAAGGCATTTGATGAGATAGGCAAGAACAAGACGGTGATAATGATTGCGCACAGACTGTCCACTGTCAAGGATGCGGATAGGATTTTTGTTCTCAAGGACGGCAGAGTTGTACAGGAAGGCACACACGATGAGCTGCTTGCGGACAATGCGCAGGAAAATAATTACGAAAAGATGTGGGATGAGTATAGGAAGTCTGTCACATGGAAGGTAGGTGGAGCTGTATGATTGGCAAGCTGATGAGAAGATATGCTCTCACAAGACAGGGAGCGATTGATTTTATAAAGTGTACCGCGATAACCACATTGCAGAATATAATGCTCATGGTTCCGGTTGCGCTTATGTATTACCTTGCGGCTGATTTGATAAATGGAACGGTTCCGGCAAATCACAGATATACATATATTGCAGGCTGTGTTATAATTCTGGTTGTATTTGGAGTTGTATTTTTTTTACAGTATAATTCATCATTCTTCACCACATACAGGGAGAGTGAGCACAGAAGAATCAATATCGCGGAGAAGCTTCGTACACTTCCATTGTCTTTTTTCGGAAAGAAGGATTTGGCGGACTTGACATCAACTATACTGGGCGACTGTACCGTGCTTGAGCATAATTTTTCACATGTGATGCCGCAGTTTTTCGGTGCGATGATTTCAACGGTGCTGATTGCCATAAGTCTTTTCTTCTTTGACTGGAGAATGGCGCTTGCGGCTCTGTGGGTGCTTCCTATTGCGCTTATAATCGTGGGCTGCTCGGGAAATGTCCAGAGAGGTATCTCAAGGAGAAAGAGAAATGTTGCCATCGCCCAGGCGGACGGCTTGCAGGAGTACCTTGAGACAATCAAGGATTTAAAGTCCTACAATGCGGAGGAGAGCTATCTTGACGGCTTGAAGGGCAAGATTACAGCTCTTGAGAAGGAGAGCTTCAAGGCGGAGCTTGGAACGGCGGTGTTCGTGGTGTCGGCTTCGTGTATCCTGCGTTTTGGCATAGGAACGGTTGCGCTTGTGGGTTCAGTGTTGCTGTGCAGTGGTAAGCTTGATGTGCTCACATTTTTAATGTTCATCCTTGTTGTGTCGAGGATATATGAGCCTATGCAGGGAACTCTGATGAACCTTGCGGCAGTCATAGCACAGGACGTCAATGTGGAGAGAATGAATGAGATTACAGATTACCCTGTCCAGAAGGGCAGCGATGAGCTTGATGTGAAATCCTATGACATCGAGTTCTCAAATGTAAGCTTTTCTTACGATAAGAATGAAAAAGTACTCTGTGATATAAGCTTCACCGCAAAGCAGGGCGAGGTCACAGCTCTTATAGGTCCATCCGGCGGAGGAAAATCGACGGTATCCAAGCTTGCGGCGAGGTTCTGGGATGTCGATGGCGGAAGCATAAGGCTTGGGGGCAAGGATATATCACAGGTTGACCCTGAGAAGCTTCTATCCGCGTATTCGATAGTGTTTCAGGATGTTATACTTTTCGATAATACGATTATGGAAAATATAAGAATAGGCAGGAAGGGTGCGACCGACGAGGAGGTTATGCAGGCGGCAAGGGAGGCTCAGTGCAATGAGTTTATAGGCAGGCTGCCGGACGGCTATCAGACGGTGATTGGTGAGAATGGCTCAGCACTCTCAGGAGGTGAGAGACAGAGAATTTCGATAGCCAGAGCTCTCTTAAAGGATGCTCCGGTTGTACTTCTTGATGAGGCTACAGCGTCACTTGATGCCGAGAATGAGACATATATTCAGAAGGCTATATCAAGGCTTATAAAGAATAAGACAGTCATTATTATCGCGCATCGTATGCGTACTGTATCGGGTGCGGATAAGATTGTTGTCATAGACGGAGGTCATGTCGCTGAGACAGGAAAGCCTTCGGAGCTTATAAAGAAGAATGGAATATACGCTAAGATGGTGAGGTTACAGACTTCGGAATAGAGCACAGGTACGCAAAAATATTGTTTTCCTGTGCTGTATATCATAAATTTGGAGGCAGTGTATGGATTACAATGTGTTTTTTCAGAAGCTTGATGGCTTGTTGTCCGATAAGAGGATGGATGAAGCAGAGCAATTGCTGATTGATAATGTAAAAAAAGCGATGGAACAGGAGGACACGCAGGCTCTTCTCACGGTTATGAGTGAGCTTGTGGGTCTGTATCGCGTCACAGGGAGACATGCCGAGTCGGAAATGTTTGCCGATAAGGCTATGACGATAGCAAAGAATTCAGGCCTTTGCGGCACGCAGGATTATGCTACCATAGTGCTTAATGCTGCCACGGCTTACAGAGCTGCAGGGGATTATGAAAAAGCCGGTGCCCTGTATGATGAGGCGGCCAAGGCTCTTAGAAGCTCCGGCTGTGAGGATGCGTACAGATATGCGTCACTGTATAACAATATAAGTCTTTTTTATGCCGAGACAGGCGATGATGAGCGTGCCAGAGCTGAGCTTTTAAAGGCATTGGAGCTTATAACGAAGCTCCCTGAATGTGAGGTTGAGGAGGCTACAACATATATCAACATTTCACTGCTTGACATAAGACATGGAAGATACGATGAAGCTGAGGCATATATATCGAAGGCTCTTGATATCTTTAAGAGAGATAAAGGAAGGAAATACAAGGATGCCCACTATGGGGCGGCACTTTCTGCGTATGGTGACCTTCATCTGCAAAGGGGAGAATATGCCAAGGCGGTGGAAGCCTATGAGGAGGCGCTTACCGAGATAGCAAGAAGCTATGGCTATAGCAACACCGCTTACAGGGCGACATGTGAAAACTGCATAGCTGCGTATGAAAGCATTATTTTGAACAATGGTGGAAATAATGGGCAGCAGGAAGATAATGAATATGCATTGAGCGAAAAAATCAGGACAAGAATCAGCGAGCTTAAAAATCAGCTTGCTACAGTATGCCGTGATGGGGCTGTGCTAAAAGGGCTAGAGCTTTCAAGGGCATATTATGAAATATATGTAAAAGATATGATACATACTCAATTTCCGGAATACGAGGACAGAATTGCTGTGGGACTTGCGGGACATGGCTCTGAGTGCTTCGGATTTGATGATGACTTGTCAAAAGACCATGATTTCGGTCCTGCAGTGTGTCTGTGGCTTACCGATGATGACTATGACAGCATTGGAGAGCGGCTTGCAGCAGAATATGACAAGCTTCCTAAGAGCTTTCTTGGCGTAGCTGCGCGGATTGAGACTCAAAACGGACATGGACGTGTCGGGGTGATAAAGCTGAGCGACTTTCTGACGGAGCATATAGGCTGTGCTGCGGTTCCGGAAAGGACGGATTTATCCGCATGGCAGCTCATCACGGATAACGGAGCGGCGGCAGCGGTAAATGGTGAGATTTTCAGGGATGCTTCAGGAATATTTACAGGTGAAAGACAGCGGCTTTTGGAATACTATCCGAATGAACTGTGGTATCCTAAGATGGCAGAGGCAGCTGTGAAGATTGCACAGTATGGTCAATATAATTACGGAAGATGCATAAGACGAGGTGATTATGTTGCCGCCTCGCTTGCCTATGCAGGATTTATTGAGCAGACTATGAAGCTGTGCTTCCTTGTGTACAGAGAATATATGCCGTATTATAAATGGTCCTACAGAGCGCTTGTGAAGCTGGCACAGCTCAGACAGGAGCCGGTTCTGATGAGGGTATGTGAGCTGCTTGATGAGCTATCGCAGATTGATTATCATGACGAGGATAAGGCTTCGGAATGTATAGAGAATATATGCATGCAGCTTGTGAGAATACTCAATATGCAGAGTCTCTCAGGAAGTAATGATTATTATATGGAGACACAGGGATACGCCATTATGCAGGGATATGAGAGTGTGCAGACTTCGCTAGGCAGAAATGAAGACAATGGCAGTATGGCCGGAATAATCGAGAGAATAGTAAAGCTTGAGTGGGACATGTTTCAGGCTGCCCACAACGAGGGAGGAAGAGCGGACTGCCAGAATAATTATAATACCTTTACACTGATGAGAAGAAGTCAGTTCATGGCGTGGAGTGATGAATTGTGCAGAAGCTACCTGTCCGACTTAGAGGAAGGAGCACGTACAGGGAGAAATCTTGTGACGGAAAAATACGCCAGAATGATGGAGAGTACTGCACCACAGGAGTATGAGAGCTTTAAGGACAGTCTACCGGTGATAGATGATGAGAGAAGGACGATAGCGGAACAGGTTATTGCAATTCAGGTCGGCTGGCTTGAAGAGTTTGTCGGGAAGTACCCTGCACTTGCGGGACAGATACGTTTCATTCATACCTCTGAGGATACACCGTTCGACACTTCGGCGGAGACATATCTTCGCGGTGAGCTGGATACCTATTCAAAGGATACCTTTATATTGTATTGCAGGTATGTGATTGGATTGTATCAGAATGGAAGGAATCTGAATGAGATGATTATGGAGAACACCGTGCTGCAGTATGGGTATGAGTCTCTTGAGGATGCGCAGAGAAAGCTGGAAGCGATGAATAAATAATATAGAATCAGGGTGGCAGAATTTGCATGTTCTGCCACCCTGATTTTTTATTTTTTAGGTGTGTATGTGAACAGCTCCACGCTTGTTCCGCCATGCGTAGGTACGCGGTAGAGCATATTCTGTCCGTAGACTGTGAAGAAGGTGTACTGTGATGTGCAGCTTATGGAATCAAAGTTGCCGGTCATTATGATGGTGTCATTGCTTCCGTCGATATTCATGCGGTGAAGGGCGTTGCTGCCATCCTCCGTCTGGAAGAAGATTACATCATCATATATATTGTAATTTATACATCTGTCATCATACAGAACCTCGGTGACACCTGTAAGAGTGTCATACGCTGTGAGAGCATAATTGTTAGCCATATCAAGATAATATATTATGCCATCATCCATGGAGGCAAGATATGTGTTGCCCTCAATAAGTGTATCTGTCTGACCGCTTGACAAATCCAATGAATGAATATTGTGGTCGCTGTCGGTTCCGGAATAGTACAGCCTGTTATCCGCAACGCTGTACAGAGCTGTCGGGGTATTTTTTATTGTGGCTGTCTCCTTCTTGTCTATGGTAGTGTACATGGTATGTATTTTTCCGTCGTCGTAACTGTTATAGTATACCCGGTTGCCGACAAGTGACATGGATGTTATGACATCGGCGGTGAGGGCGGTGCCCCTCTGGCCATTAAGCTTACAGCGTATAACGCCATAGAGCTGTCCTCTGAATACCATTCCGGCATTGTCCGGGTCAAAGTTATTGCGGACATAAAATATATAATTATCGGTCACGTTTATGTATGATACGGAATCATCGGACAGTCTTTTTATATCTGTGCAGTCGCTGTTCATGGAATAGAGCTGGTTATTGTCATACGGATTTGCAAAATATATCTTTCCGTTGTGTTCGGCGAATAAGCCTTTGTTAATAAGATTTCCCGATGTATTTCCTATATATCCCTCAGCATTGTATTTTACCTTGGTGCTCATATATGAGCAGATACCGAGCGCAGCAACGGCAGCAGCTATCACAACGCCGGTTATTATCCTGGATACCACTTTCATAGCAATCCTCCATTCGCACATAAGTTATATTTTACATAATATTTTAACACATTATACATACACTTAGCAATGTTGTATTGCGAAAATTTATGCGTAATGATACAATTGTAGATAATAATGTCCGCTAAATTCCGGGTGAGTGCGGTGCAGACATACAATTCTGCTGTTACGGGTCAGGCAGGGTTAATGTTTAGGGACAGAAGATTTAATATAGCGGAGGATAAAGGCGTGATAGATTTATCAGAATCAAGACAGAAGTTAGATGTGATTGACAGACAGATAGTGGAGCTTATGAAGCAGAGGCTGGAGATAAGCAAGGATGTGGCCGAATACAAGATTGCCAACAACAAGGCGGTGTACGATAAGGCACGCGAGGAGGAGAAGCTTAAGACTCTGTGTGCATGTGTTGAGGATGACTTTGGCAAGAGATGCGTGGATGAACTTTTCAAACAGATTATGGCTATGAGCCGCAAGCTTCAGTATGGTATTCTTGAGGCAGGCGGTTATTCAAAGGCTGCGCCTCACAAGGCAGTAAAGGAGCTTGAAAAAAAGGGCTGTCATATAGTATATCAGGGAGTTCCCGGTGCATACAGCCATGCGGCTACACTCAAGTATTTTGGTGATGCTGCGGACTGTTCGTGTGTTTCGACATTCAGAGCGGCTATGGAAGCCATTAAGAACGGTGAAGCAGATTACGCGGTGCTTCCTCTTGACAACTCAACAGCCGGGATTGTCAATGATACTTATGACTTATTAAGGGAATATGACAATTATATTGTAGCTGAGGAGACGGTTAAGATTGAGCATGCACTTGTCGGGATTCCGGGGACGGATTTGTCCAAGGTTACGAGGGTGTATTCACACCCGCAGGGACTTATGCAGTGTGCAAAATTTCTTGAGGACAAGGACTGGCAGCAGCTTGGTGCGGCTAATACGGCGATAGCTGCGAAGAAGATTGTGGATGAGAATGACATGACGCAGGTCGCAATAGCCAGTGAGACAGCGGCAAGGCTGTATGGGCTTGAGATTTTAGCACCTCATATAAATACGAGTGGTGTGAACACAACAAGATTTGTCATTGTATCCAAGGATAGAATAGTGACAGAGGATGCTGATAAGGTGAGTATATGCTTTGAGATTCCGCATGAGGCAGGAAGTCTTTATTCGATACTCAGTCATATAATGTTTAACGGACTTAATATGACTAAGATTGAGTCAAGACCGATAAGCGAGAGAAAATGGGAATTTATGTTCTATGTCGATTTCGGCGGGCATATATCGGATGCGGCGGTCAAGAACTGCCTCAGGGGAATTGAGGAGGAGGCTATAGCGATTAAGCTTCTTGGTAATTACAAGGCGAGAGATTAGTTATGAAAAAATAAGGGAGATGAGGAAATGGCATACTCAACATTTGCAGCAATTGATATCGGCTCGAGCTGTATGGAAATGGTGATATATGAGATTTCACGGGATAGCGGAATAAAGAAGATTGACCATATAAGACATATTTTCGAGCTTGGAAAGAGTACATACGAGACGAGGGAAGTTGACTTTGAGGACGTGGAGAAGATGTGCGATATTCTATATGGTTTTTCTGAAATCATGAAGGATTACTGTATTGACGATTACAGGGCGTTTGCGACGAGTGCCCTTAGGGAGGCTAAGAATGCAATACGTGTTCTTGACAGGATAAAGGTACGAACAGGAATCGATGTGGAGATTCTCAGCAATTCCGAGCAGCGTTTTATAATTTATAAGGCGCTTGCAGCAGGGAGCGATAAATTCAACCGGATTATCGAGAAGTCGACGGCGCTTGTGGATGTCGGTGCAGGCAGCACGCAGGTATCGCTTTTTGACAACGGAACTCTTGTCACCACACAGAATGTGAAGCTTGGTGCGGTGAGAATAAGCAATATGATGTCCACATTGTCACAGAATATTGTAAATTATGTGGATATAATGAGAGAGTACATAGATAATGATATGGTTACACTCAATGAGCTGTTTCTAAAGAGCAGGAAAATCAATAATGTGATATTTGTCGGCGACTGTGTACCGTACTATGCCAGAATGAAGGAATTTTTCGATGGCGGTGAGTACACCACGCGCAATAAATTCAAGGATTTCTTTGACAAAATCTATCATAAGAGCATTGAGCAGATTGCGGAATTTATGAAGCTACAGGAGAATGAGGCAAAGCTCATCCTGCCGAGTGCGATGGTTTACATGAGAATGCTGGATTTTACACAGGCTGAGGATATATGGATGCCGCAGGTAACTCTCTGTGACGGAATGGCTGTGGAGCATGCGCAGAAGACTAAAAAATTCGAGCTGAAGCATGATTTCAATGCGGATATTCTCGCCGCTGCCAAGAATATTTCACAGCGCTACTCAATAAGAGGAGAGCATGTAAGCCTTGTGGAGAAGAATTCGCTGCTCATATTCGACAGTATAAAAAAATATCACGGACTTTCAAGCCGAGAAAGATTTTTGCTTGAAATCGCAAGCATATTGCATGATTGTGGACAGTATATCAATATGCTTAACCCCGAGCAATGCTCCTACAGTATAATTATGTCGACTGAGATTATAGGGCTTTCACACAAAGAACGTGAAATTATTGCGAATGTCGTTAAGTATAATACCATGGTTTTCGATGCGGATGATGCACTGTGGAGCTTCGATAAGAAGGATTATCTGACTATTGCAAAGCTCACGGCGATTCTAAGACTCAGCAACGCTCTTGACAGGGGACACAGACAGAAGTTTAAGGATATAGATGTAAATATTGAAAGCAATAAGCTCGTTATAACGGCTTACACATTTGAAGATATAACATTGGAAAAATCATATTTTATGGAGCGTGTGGATTTCTTTGAGGAGGTATATGGGCTTAAGCCTGTTATCAGAAGGAAGAGATAGAGGATTGGAAAGGGGAAGAATATGGGAAACAGTAAGGTTTTTATCAACAGGGAGCTTAGCTGGCTTGAATTTGATGCGAGGGTACTTGGTGAGGCGGAGGATGTCTTAAATCCCCTTTTTGAGAGACTTAAGTTCCTGAGCATAACGGCTTCAAATCTTGATGAATTTTTTATGGTAAGGGTTGCTTCACTTAAGGACATGGTCAATGCCGGATATACCAAGAAGGATATAGCGGGAATGACCGCTGCTGAGCAGCTTGCGGCATTGGATGAGAGAACGCATGCTTTTGTGAAGAGGCAGTATAAGATTTATAACGATGAGCTTGTCCCGGCGCTTGCCAGGGAAGGCTTTCACATAATAGGAAGCCATGAGGAGCTGACACATGAACAGGAGATATTTGTCGATAAATATTTCCATGAGGACGTGTATCCGGTTCTCACGCCTATGGCGGTAGATTCTTCAAGACCTTTTCCGCTGATAAGAAATAAGACGTTAAATATTGCGGCTCTCTTAAAAAAGAAGAATGGTGATGATGGGACTGAGTTTGCTACAGTTCAGGTGCCATCTGTTCTGCCTAGATTTGTCAGACTTCCGGGGGAACAGGATACGATAATACTTCTTGAGGAGATTATCGAGCGCAATATCGATAAGCTGTTTTTGAACTATGATATATTGTGCGCTTATCCTTATAGAATTATGAGGAATGCCGACCTGTCAATTGATGAGGAGGATGCCGCCGACCTTTTAAAGGAGATCGAAAAGCAGTTAAAGAAAAGGCAGTGGGGACAGGCGATAAGACTTGAGGTTCAGGGAAATATCGACAAGCAGCTCCTTAAGCGGCTTAAGAGTGAGCTGAATATTACGGACAGTGATATTTACAGAATAGACGGGCCGCTTGACCTTACATTTCTTATGAAATTGTACGGAAGCTTTGATTATGCGAAGCTGAAGACACCTAAATATATGCCTGCCCCGGTTCCGGAGCTGATGAACGGAAAGAATATTTTTGAGGCTGTAAGGGAGGGCGATATACTATTACATCATCCTTACCAGACCTTTGACCCGGTTGTGGATTTCGTAAGGCAGGCGGCAAATGACCCCGGCGTGCTTGCGATAAAGCAGACCTTGTACCGTGTGAGCGGCAACTCGCCGATTGTTGCAGCACTCGCTGCCGCAGCGGAGAACGGAAAGCAGGTGTCGGTGCTTGTTGAGCTTAAGGCGCGCTTCGATGAGGAGAATAATATTATATGGGCAAGGAAGCTTGAGCAGGCAGGCTGCCACGTTATATATGGTCTTGTCGGGCTTAAGACCCACAGCAAGATTACGCTTGTGGTAAGGCGTGAGGAGGATGGAATAAGGCGTTATGTCCACCTTGGAACAGGTAATTATAATGATTCGACGGCGAAGCTCTACTGCGATATGGGACTTTTCACATGCTCACCGGCGATAGGTGAGGATGCAACGGCGGTGTTCAACATGCTGTCCGGATATTCGGAGCCGGTAGGCTGGAACAAGCTGTCGCTTGCACCACTGTGGCTGCGTGACCGTTTCCACTATCTTGTTGAGAGGGAGATAAGACATGCAAAGGAGGGACAGGAGGCGCACATAATTGCCAAGATGAACTCCGTGTGTGATAAGGATATAATAGAGCTAATGTACAAGGCGTCGAAGGCGGGTGTGAAGATAGAGCTGATAGTCCGTGGAATATGCTGTCTCATTCCACAGCTTGAGGGTGTGAGCGAGAATATCACTGTGCGCTCAATAGTCGGAACTTTTCTTGAACACAGCAGAATATTCTATTTTGAAAATGGCGGAAATCCTGAAATATATATGGCAAGTGCGGACTGGATGTCGCGAAACCTCGACAGACGTGTGGAAATCATGTTCCCTGTGGAGGATGCCAAGCTTAAAAAAGAGGTTAAGCATATTCTTGATGTCCAGCTTGCGGACAATGTAAAAGCACAGCTTATGCAGCCTGATGGAAGCTATGTGAGAGTGTCCGAGCTGTTAAAGAGGGAAAACGGTGCACACAGCGATAAGGACTACATGAGGATCGAGGCACAGATGGTATTCTGTAAGGAGGCACAGCAGAAGGCAAGGGCGGTAAGTGATGATGCGGATGTCCACAACAGCAGGGTATTTGTGCCGATGAAGAGCGAATAAAACGAGCTAATAAATAGAGCGAACAAAGTGAGCGGCAAAAGGCTGTTGCAAAGCAGGGCTGCAGGCTCCGGTGCGGTGTATGAAAATTAACTGTTGACAAAAAATGATTGTTTGTGTATATTTAGAGAGTACTTTATTGGTTTAAAGCGTAACGCTTTAAAGCAGATGACTTACAGTGTAATGTAATGCCTTGTGAGATATTGTATAAGCTTATATTACATTTACACAGTATCTGCATTGCTGCCGGGGCATGGCGGTATTACTGAATACAGCCGAATCTATATATAGGAGTGGGATAAGATGGATAATACATTTGGAACAATAGTGTCATACAGACCAGACATCAAGGTTGTGGATGCAACATTAAGAGACGGAGGACTTGTCAACAACTTCGGTTTTACAACGGAGTTTGTCAAGGATTTATATAAAACGAACATTGCTGCAGGCGTGGATTATATGGAATTTGGATATAAGGCTTCCAAGGATATATTTGACCCGAAGGACTTCGGAAAGTGGAAGTTCTCCAACGAGGATGATATCCGCGAGATAGTCGGGGATAATGATTCCGATCTCAAGATATGTGTTATGGCGGATGTCGGAAGAACCGATTACAAGAGGGACATAATCAATAAGGAGGACAGCGTCATCGACATGATTCGTGTCGCTACCTATATCCACCAGATACCTACAGCGATTGACATGATAAGTGATGCCAAGGCTAAAGGGTATGAAGTGACGGTCAATCTTATGGCTGTCTCCAAGGTGGATGACGAGAATCTTGACAATGGACTTGAACTTCTGGCAAAGTCGGATGCGGATTGTATTTATCTTGTGGACAGCTTCGGTGCCTTCTATCCTGAGCAGGTCAGAAGGCTCACGGCGAGATATATGGCTGCGGCAGCAAGGTATGGCAAGAAGATTGGCGTGCATGCGCATAACAATCAGCAGCTTGCGTTTGCAAATACGATTGAGGCTGCTATCAACGGAGCGAGCTACCTTGACGCGACGATGAGCGGAATGGGAAGAGGAGCGGGCAACTGCTACATGGAACAGCTTTTATCCTTCCTTCGCAATCCGAAGTATAATCTTATTCCGGTAATGGATTTCGTTGAGAAGCACATGAACAAGCTCAAGGAAGGACCGGATAAGTGGGGATTTGATTTGCCTTATCTGCTTACAGGAGTTTTAAACAGCCATCCTTCATCCGCAATCAAGTGTATAAAGGAAGGCAGAACAGACTACTCAAGATTCTATCAGGAGCTTCTTGATATGGAATAAACACTGCGGGACAGGGGCTGGTTTCCGGGACAGGGACCAGACCCCTGTCCCGGCTTATGTATAAACGGAGGGTAATTTATGGATACAACATATGATTTTATAGAACGGCTTTCATCCAAGGAGCCGATGCCGGGTGGCGGCGGTGCGAGTGCACTTATGGGTGCGGCGGCAGCGGCACTCTGCTCGATGGTGGCTAACCTCACATCGGGCAAGAAAAAGTATGCTGAATATCAGTCGGACATTGAGCGCATTATCAGGAATATGAATTATGAGATTAAGGTGTTTCTTGCACTCATAGATAAGGATGCGGAGGGCTTTTACCCACTTTCAAGGGCATATTCGATTCCGAAGGATGAGCCTGGGAGGGAGCAGACCTTAGAGCAGGCACTTGTTCTGGCGGCGCAGACACCATTTGAGATTCTAAAGGAGTGTGACAAGCTGCTTGCCACAATTGATGAGCTGGTCATAAAGGGCTCCAAGCTTGCAATCAGTGATGTCGGAGTTGCGGCTGCAGCATGCCGTGCGGCTGCGGACAGTGCTGCCATGAACGTATATGCGAACACATCGCTTATGAAAAAGCGTGAATATGCCGATGAACTCAACGAAAAGACGATGGCATACCAGAGACAGTGCCGTGATGTATGCGACAAGGTCTATGATATGGTATTTGGAAAGATGGGCTTATAGTATAAATAGTTGGAAGGATTTGGATATGACAGAATACAGAGGCATGCCTGCCGTCAAGGCCATGGCAGAGGAATTTAAAAACAGAGTTGCCGCGTTAAAGGAAAAGGGCATATATCCAAAGCTTGCGGTAGTAAGGGTCGGTGAGCGAGAGGATGACATAGCTTATGAGAAGGGAATAATGAAGCGTTTCGGTGCGGTCGAGGCAGAGGCAGAGGTCATAAAGCTTCCGTTAGATATTGATGAAGCGTCATTTGAGGAGAATATTACACGCCTCAATGCTGATGAGAAGGTTCATGGTATTCTGGTGTTCCGCCCGCTTCCTAAGCAGCTAAGCGATGACAGACTGAAGGAACTGATAAGACCGGATAAGGATGTCGACAGCATAAGCATGGTGAACGCCGCAAGGGTATTCGCCGGGGACAAGACCGGCTATGCGCCATGCACGGCACAGGCAGTGATGGAGCTGCTTGAGCATTATCAGGCTGACCTTACCGGAAAAAAAGTTGTGATAGTGGGAAGAAGCCTTGTTGTCGGCAGACCGCTCGCAATGCTTATGCTTGGGAAGAATGCAACAGTCACGATATGCCACACAAAAACTAAGAATATAGAGGACGAGTGCCGCAGGGCAGACATTCTTGTGGCATGCGCCGGCAGTGCACGCATGATAAAAAAGAATTTTACCAGCCCTGGCCAGATTGTTGTGGACGTGGGTATCAATTTCGTTGACGGAGTTATGTGCGGGGATGTGGATTATGATGAGGTATCGGAGCAGGTCGCAGCCATAACCCCTGTTCCCGGAGGCGTTGGGACGGTCACAACATCGGTGCTGCTAAAGCATACGCTTGAGAGTGCGGAGAGAATCCTTGTAATTAACGGCTATAGCTATTCCTGAATACTATGTGGGGGACGGCTGGGACAGGGGTCTGGTCCCTGTCCCAAAGTGTCTTCCCCAACGAAAAAGTGATTTACTTTTTTGATGTGCCGCGTTAAAATAGGATAAAATATAATTTATGGAGGCAATGATTATGAAATTAGTTAATACACCGGACGCTCCGGCAGCAATTGGTCCATATTCACAGGGCTTTATTACAAATGGTTTCTTCTACTCATCTGGACAAGTTCCGCTTGACCCTGCAACAGGTGCAGTTGTCGGAACAACAATTGAGGAGCAGACAGAGCAGGTTATGAAGAACCTTGGTGCACTCCTGAAGGCAGCAGGAGTTTCCTACGAGAATGTTGTAAAGACAACCTGTTTTCTTGCAGATATGGGCGATTTCGGCAAATTCAATGAGATTTATGCAAAGTACTTCACAGGCAAGCCGGCACGTTCCTGCGTTGCTGTAAAGACACTTCCTAAGAATGTGTTATGTGAGGTTGAGGTTATCGCTGAGGTATAAAGCTGCGCAGTAGAGCTGTTCAAAATAACCATCCGAAAAGCAGAAATAATTCTAAAACCAAAAGCCACTATGGTAGAAGCTGTACAATAGCAGGTTTCTGTCATGGTGGATTTTGGACATGTTGATTTGGACTTGTATAGTCTGTTATTATGTTGTATAATAAATTGTCTGTATTTCAGAAGTTTTCTAAATAATCTTCTGGGACAGGGGTCTGACCCCGGTGTCCCACAACCATTCACCAATTTCCAATTAAATAAAGGAGGTATATTTTGCCGAGAACAGCGAGAAAACAATGTGAGTCAGGAGTTTACCATGTGATATTGCGTGGTGTCAACAAGCAGATTATTTTTGAGGAGAAGGAGGATTTTTTTTATTTTGAAGGTATACTTAAAAGATACAGGGAGGAGGATGATTTTAAGTTATTTTCGGTGTGCCTGATGGATAACCATGTCCATCTGCTTATGCGTGAGGGTACACAAAAGCTTTCAATGACAATGAAAAAGATAGAAAATACATACGTGTACTGGTATAATAGGAAATATGACCGTGCAGGACATCTTTTCCAGAACAGATTCATAAGTGAGCCAGTGTTGAGTGACAGGCAGTTTATGGCGACGGCGCGATATATTTTTAACAATCCGGTCAAGGCGGGGCTTGTAGCTAAGGCGGAGGAATATCCGTGGAGTAATTACTCTTTAAAAAGTAAGACAGCGCTGGAAAAACGAGGTGGCAGAAAGATGATTAAGACAGACATACATGAAGTCATTGAAATGTTTGGGGATGATAGGGAGTATAGTACGTTCATGTCATTAAATCCGGACGAAAAGGTAGCTGAGTATGACGATTTTGTTCCGCAGCGCCCGGTTTTTGACGATGAGACATGCATTGAAAGGCTGAGGCTGATAAGTGCCTGCAAAAATATCTTGGATTTTAACGAAATGAGTATGGATAAAAAGCAGGACTGCGTAATAAAACTAAAGAGAGAAGGTGCCACAATCAGACAGCTTAGCAGGGTGACCGGGTTAAGCAAGTCCATGGTTGGGCGGATGTGTGTTGGGACAGGGGTCTGACACCACTGTCCCAGAAGGGAGCTTGATGAGGGGAATCTTTAACAGAATGTATGTGAACATCTACGGAAAATCCGGGATAGCCGATGAGGGTCTGTATGGACAGAGATTTGAGGTTGTTGAGGGCTGCGCAGGCGGTACCTGGGCTTGCCTTAAGGTGAGAACCGATTATGGCTATGAGGGCTGTGTCAAAGGCTGTGACGTGATAATGGATGACTGTGCGGCTCCGTACCGTGAAGCCGCAGGGCATGGGGAGTGCAGCTTAGTGCAGGTGGTCAAGGCGGTGGCAGACATCATGTCGGAGCCGGCTGCAGCTTCGGTGCGGCTTATGAGTGTCACAAGAGGAGCTGTTATTATGTGCTGTGCAGCTACAGAGGAGCTGGATTCGCAAGCCTTATTGTGTGCCGGCGGAAAAAATGGATATGTATGTGTAAAGCTCTACGATGGTAGAACCGGATATATCAAGCGCTCATACATAGAGGAATATGTCAAACCTATTGACGCAGATAAGCTGTCGAAACTAACGGAGGCTGAGAAAACGGTATTAAGGAAGAGGCTTGTGAACACTGCAATGAGCTACCTTGGAACACAGTACCGCTGGGGTGGCAAGACACCTCTTGGCATAGACTGTTCGGGGCTTACATCGATGTCATATATGCTAAACGGTGTGTATATCTACCGCGATGCAAGGCTTATGCCGGGGTTTCCGGTGAGGCAGATATCTTATGATAATATTAAAGAGGGGGATTTATTGTATTTTCCGGGACATGTTGCGATGTATATAGGTAATGGGGAATATATTCATTCGACAGCAAGACCGGGAAGCGACGGAGTAGTGATTAACAGCCTTAATCCGGCTGCGGATAACTACAGGCGTGATTTGGCGGAGAGCATATACGCGGCGGGAAGCGTGTTTGGGACAGGGGTCTGACACCATGTCCCAGCGCGCGTGGGACATGGTGTCAGACCCCTGTCCCGGCAAGAATAAAAGTGAAGGAGGAATCGGGACACGGTTGGGACACGGACCAGACCCATGTCCCGGAAGGCTATGAAGGTTTTTGATATGCATTGTGATACCCTGTCGGCACTTATGTATGACAGGAAGAATAATATTCAATCTGAGCTTAGGCAGAACAACCATCATCTTGATTTGATGAAGATGATGAAGGGTGACTATATGCTGCAGTGCTTTGCAGTGTATGTTAATAAAGAATATTCGGACAATGTGCTGCTGGACGGAATGAAGCTTGTCGATACTTTTTACAATGAGATGGAAAAAAATAAGGACATAATATCACAGGTAAGGTGTTATGCTGATATTGAGGAGAATATGAAGGCGGGGAAAATGTCCGCAATTCTCACCGGTGAAGAAGGAGATATATGCGCCGGAAGTCTTGAGATGCTGCGAAATTATTACAGGCTGGGGCTTAGGATGATGACACTTACGTGGAACCATGAGAATGAGCTTGCCTATCCTAATTATGTGGTCTACAACAGCGATGGAAGCTGCACATATAATGCGGATGCTTCTAAGGGGCTTAAGCAGAAGGGTTTTGAGTTCATAGCTGAGATGGAAAGACTCGGAATCGTCATAGATGTGTCCCATCTGTCGGACGCGGGCTTCTGGGATGTCTATAATAATACGGGCAAACCTTTTGTTGCGAGCCATTCTAATGCGAGAGCAATGAATCCGCATGTACGCAATCTCACCGACGATATGATAAGAGCGTTTGGAGAGAGAGGCTGCGTCACAGGTCTGAATTATTGCGGTGCTTTTTTAAACGAATCAGGAGATGTGGGCAATGACGCAGAGAGCCGTATTGATGATATGGTGCGTCATGTGAAGTATATAACCAACCTTGGCGGAATGGATGTGATGGCTCTCGGCTCTGATTTTGACGGAATAGGAGGAAAGCTTGAGCTTGCGGATGCCTCATATCTGCCTAGGCTGCATGATGCACTCATAAAAGCAGGCTTTACCGAAAGCGATGCGGAAAAGATATTTTATAAAAACGCGCTTATGGTATTCAAGGAATGCCTTGATAAATGAACCTCAAAAAGCACTGAAAAAAACAAATAAAAAAATTTTCTGTATTTTCGCATGGTAAAGTGCAGAAAGAATTGTGCTAAATATTTAACAAAGATATATTTTCATTTTGCTGAACCATAATTATGCACAATAAAAAGTACAATTAATACACAGATTATACAAAGACATGGTTTTTCTCTACAATAAAATTACCAAAAAGTGGTCCTTTTTCTATTTGCATCTATTGACAGGATGTGTAATAATGGCACTCGTAGAAAAAAGGAAAAACAAATTACCATTCGGAAGTGATGGCAGTCAGACTTGAAGAAAGGTCTGTCAGGAAAGGAAAGGGATTATTATGTTAAGAGGTTTTATCAGATGTATTAATCGTAAGGAAAGAATTGCGTATATGATGGACAACAGATTCGGCAACTGGTCAGATTCAGAGCTTGAGTCGGTTATGCAGATAGTTGGTGTTAATGGTGATTTCAGCAACGCCACAAAGGAAGATAAGATTAAGGCTATAGTTGAAGCTCTTAAGATGGGCAAAGATGAGAACGTGCAGTTCGGACGTGTGCAGGACAATGGTAAGGCAATTGATGATATGGATGCTATGAGAGACAGCATTCAGTATACAAGAGTTATCGCAAATCTCTATTCAAAGAGCAGTCAGTTAGGATAATTATTTGAATAATGGATACAATAAGACCGGTGAAGCCCACCGGTCTTATTTTTTTGCATAAAGGAATGATAAGAAATATGCGTTATCTGATAAAAGGTTTTACAGACAATTGGTTTTAGGGCGAAAACAAATTGTTTTCTATTTATATTTATAAATAAGGGGGAAACATTTTATGTTTTTCATCTTCTTTTTGAAATGTCGCTCAGGAATGGGGTAAAAAATGAGAAAGATATCTGCTTCGCTAAAGGAAAATATACAGGAATTTAAAAAAATTCTTCACGTTGATAAAAACTTTGATTTGATATACAGGGAACAGAAATTAGGTTCAAAGGATGCCGGTTTCTTTTTTATAGATGGTTTTATCAAGGACACAATAATGGAAAGACTGTTAAAATCTTTCTCGGAAATACAGGAGGGTGATATACCTGATAGTGCGGCAGAATTTTCCGATAAATATATACCTTATGTGGAGGTTGACATTTTAGATGACGTTGAGGATATAGTGACAGCGATTCTTTCGGGGGTGGCATGCTATTTCGTCGACGGCTATAAGGAGTGCATTGCGATTGACTGCAGAACATATCCTATGAGAAGTGTTGATGAGCCTTGGAAGGACAGAGTTCTGAGAGGCTCAAGGGATGGCTTTGTAGAGACGATAGTCTCTAATGTGGCACTTATAAGAAGAAGGATACGTGATCCGCGGCTCTGCGTTGAGATAACCCAGGCGGGCCTAAAGTCGAGAACCGACGTTTCGATGGCATATTTAGAGGGAGTGGCAGATATGAAGCTTGTAAGGAGAATCAAAGATAAGATTTCTTCCATAAAAGTAGACGCACTCACAATGAATATAGAGAGTCTGGCAGAGTCAGTACTTGATGGACCATATATAAATCCGTTTCCGAAATTCAAATATACAGAGCGCCCGGATACAGCCGCGGCAGCCATACTTGATGGCAATATTGTGCTTTTAGTTGACAATTCACCGGCAGTGATAATAGTGCCGACAAGCATATTTGATGTCATGGAGGAGGCTGATGATTTCTATTTTCCGCCTCTTGTGGGAAACTATATAAGATTTTCAAGGTTCATAATGTCGGTGCTGACGCTGATACTAACGCCGATGTGGATGGCTCTCATAGAGTATCCTGAGAGGCTTCCGGACTGGCTTGCATTTATCAATCTTGCGGATGAGGCGAATATACATGTATTCTGGCAGCTTATTATACTTGAATTTGCAATAGACGGTCTTAGACTGGCGGCAGTAAACACACCGACGATGTTATCGACACCGCTTTCGGTTGTGGCAGGTATTGTCGTGGGAGAATATGCGGTAAGCTCGGGATGGTTTTCGCCGGAGACTATGCTTTATATGGCATTTGTAGCAATCGGAACATACGCACAGGCTAATTTCGAGCTTGGCTATGCAATCAAGTTCTTCAGGCTTATAACACTTGTGCTTACCTATATATTTCACTGGTGGGGATTCTTTGCGGGGATGCTTATAACGCTGCTTGCAATTGCATTTAACAACACTATATCGGGGGAGAGTTATATATATCCGATATGTCCTTTTGATGGTAACAGGCTTGTGAGGAAGGTGTTTCGTGTAAGACTGTCGAAAAAGACTAATAGTTAATTGAAAAACTCATTGTGTGTGAATGCCGGACGTTGTGTAATGATGTTGGGGTCAAAACATGCCAACTTAATTTACGAGTGTATAACGTATTATATTTATGCATATCAGCTCCGTTGTACGAAGCAAGATGTTCTAAGAACTCTGATATAGGCTTTCTGTACGTCCGCCACCGAAGCAGGCATACATCCTTGTATGCATTGCTTCTGAACCGGCATCCGTGCCGGTTCTGGCTAGTGTGTGAACAGAGTTCTAAGAACATCTAAGCTTCTTCCAAAAGTCGTGATATGCATAAATATAATACGTTATACATGCTGAGTTTATAGCACATGTTCTGACCAAAAACATCATTACACAACTGTTTGGTATCAAGTCTGAGTTTTCAATTAACCAGCGGGGATAAGTTGAAAAAAAGGAGGGCCCGGCACTTCGGGGAAAGTACCGGGCTTTATGAAAAAGAAAAAGAATTCTGTTAGGCTGTTTTAATGTTTCCGGAAGCTTTATTGTCTCTTCCTTAACTTTGATTATAGTATAGAAGTACTATGTGTCATGCGTGTGAAACAAAAATGAACAATTTGTTAACAATTATCAATAATATATAAAAAATGTTCATATTTACATGCAATTTTTATAGAAAATAGTATATTGCCTTGAAAAATGAAAATAAAATGTATAATCATAGAGGCATTTTGTCTGATTTTTCGGTAAAAATTACTGCAATGTAAACAGAAAAAGACAACATAGGGGTACCTTTTAATATTGATGGACAGTCATGTTATTTTAAGATATAATTGCATGTATATAAGTAAAAATAATCTATATTTTACAGGAGGAATACATATGTGGGCTTATGAAAGTACCTTTTATCAGATATATCCGTTGGGATTCTGCGGGGCACCATTTGAGAATGATGGAAATTTGGAGCATAGAATATTGAAGGTGCTTGACTGGATTCCCCATATTAAGAAGCTAGGAAGTACTGCAATCTATTTTTCTCCGGTATTCGAGTCTGATACTCATGGCTATAACACAAGGGACTATAAGAAGATAGATATAAGACTTGGTACCAATGAGGATTTTAAGGCTGTATGTGATGAGCTGCATGCCAATGGGGTAAAGGTTGTCTTAGACGGAGTATTTAACCATGTAGGACGCGGCTTTTACCAGTTTCAGGATGTTATAAAGAACAGGGAAAATTCGCCTTACCTGTCATGGTTCAATGTCAACCTTGGAGGAAACTCGGGTTATAATGACGGACTGTGGTATGAGGGCTGGGAAGGCAATTATGACCTTGTAAAGATTAATCTTAGAAATGAGGATGTCATTTCGCTCATTTTCGATGCGGTGAGATACTGGGTTGAATATTTTGGAATAGACGGAATAAGGCTTGATGTAGCTTACTGCCTTGATATGGATTTTGTGAGAAGGCTCAGAAGCTTCACGGATGAGCTTGGACGTGAGCAGGGCAGGGAGATTTTCCTTGTGGGAGAGATGCTGCACGGAGATTATAACAGGCTTGTCAATGATGAGATGCTCCATTCGGCTACCAACTATGAGTGTTATAAGGGGCTGTATTCGAGCTTTAACAGCATGAATATGTTCGAGATCAACCATTCGCTCAACAGACAGTTCGGCAGCGAGAATTGGTGCATATACAGGGGAAAGCACCTTTTATCCTTCGTCGATAATCATGATGTGACCAGAGTGGCTAGTATTCTTACCAATAAGAATCATCTTCCGCTTATATATGCGCTTATGTTCGGAATGCCGGGAATACCGTGTGTATATTATGGAAGTGAATGGGGTGCGCAGGGTAATAAGTCTGATGGTGACCCGGCACTGAGGCAGTCCTACGATAGACCGGAGTGGAATGAGCTGACAGAGCTTATAAGCAGGCTTGAGAACGCTAAGAAGAACAGCGAAGCGCTCAATTATGGCGGATTTTATTCGGTTGTGCTTACAAATAAGCAGTGCATATTCGAGAGAAAGAGTGAACATGAGCGCGTGCTGGTGGCTATAAATGCGGATTCGGAAGGCTATACGGCACATTTTGACGCACGCTGCGGACGTGCTGTTGACCTTATAACAGGCAGGGAGCATGATTTTGGAGGCGGAAGCTATCTTGAGCCGTATTCTGCTTATTATTGGAAATGTGAGTGCTGATTGTTGAAAAGTGTAAAATGGAGAGATTAATGAACAGTGATTTTCTTAAGATGAAAAGATTATTTTTGAAGCAGAGCTATATCGACGCATGGGAGCTGTACGCGGACTCTATGGAGGACGAGAATGCGTGCCTGTGGGATTATATAATCCTGACCGCTTCTAATGAACTTCAGGCGGAGGCTTTCAGAAAGGAGATTGCATGCAGGCTTGAAAAGAAGGTCATACCGGACAGAATACATTATGCGGTTATACCGGATCCGGATGGCAGGAGGGTAGGCTCGGGAGGAGCGGCATTTAATGTACTTAAATATCTTGCCGATATTGAGGGGGAAGGCTTTGCGGATAAGAGAATACTTGTCATACATTCAGGCGGCGACAGCAAGCGTATTCCTCAGTACAGTGTATGCGGCAAGCTTTTTTCACCTGTGCCGAGACAATTGCCGGATGGAAGAATGTCGACACTCTTTGATGAGTTTATGATTGCGATGGCGGGTATCCCGGGAAGAATAGAATCGGGAATGCTGACTCTCTCGGGTGATGTCATGCTGTTATTCAATGCACTGCAGCTTGATTTCCAGTATAATGGTGCCGCTGCCATATCCATAAAGGAATCTGTTGAGACAGGTAAGGATCATGGTGTTTTCTTAAACGATGGAAACGGTTATGTGAAACGCTTCTTACATAAACAGACAGCGGAGGCGCTTACCTCAATAGGTGCCGTGAATGCACAGGGAAATGTTGATCTTGACACAGGAGCAATCATGTTCGATGCGGCGCTTCTTCGCGCGCTGTGGGGACTTATAAGCACGGATGGCAGACTGGATGACGATAAGTTCGCAAGCTTCGTGAATGAACGCTCAAGGGTGAGCTTTTACGGAGATTTTTTGTATCCGCTTGCAGGAGCTTCGACACTTGAGGAGTTCTATACACAGGCACCGGAGGGGGAATTTAATGATGAACTTTTTGAGTGCAGAAGAAGGATATGGGATGCCTTAAATGGATTTACAATGAAGCTTATATGCCTCGCTCCTGCTGAATTTATACATTTCGGGACAACGCATGAGCTGTGGAATTTAGAGACTAAGGAGCTTGGAAGCTACGAACACCTTGGCTGGACTAAGAGGGTGTGCACCGACTATCAGGGGGCACTTCCACTCAGTATAATAAACGGACATATCGACGATGACATACAGGCGGAGGGACCGGCTTATATTGAGAACTGTGCCATTGGTAAAAATGTAGTTATCGGAGAAAATGTTATTCTGTCCGGGCTGACCTTAAACAATGTCCATATTCCTTCCGACTGCTGTATGCACAAGGTAAAGCTTCTGAATGGAAAATATGTTGTGAGGGTCTATGGCTGCATGGACAACCCGAAGGGAAGATACATGGATAAGAACGGTTCGACACCGTTTCTTGGGACAGACCTTAGAAGCTTTATGAGACAGATGGAGATTACAACGGACGAGGTGTGGGACAGCGGTAACAGTGATGGCTGGTATCTGTGGAATGCAGGACTTTTCCCGGAATGTGATACTCTTTCTGAGGCTGTGGAATGGGCATGCACCATGAGAAGAGTGGCTTCTGGGGAGCTGTGTGCCGATGAAAAGCTAAAAGATGCATACCGCAGCGCAAAAAGATACAGTCTTATGGACAGCTTCGCCGAGGCCGACGCTGTGGATGCGATAACAGAGAAGTTCGCACTTGCCGAGCTTGTAAAGGCATACCGCTTTATAAATATGCTCAAAAACAGGACGGCTTATGAGGAGGCATTGCAGGTATACAGGGAATGTACCATCACGCAGGAGGAATTTTCACTTCTTATGGAATGTATAAAGGAATGCAGTTATTCCGAAAAGATGAGAGCCTGCCTTGCAATCTCAAAATATATGAAAAATAAGGGTATCAGGTATATGTATGGCGGTGAGGAGCTGTCGGCTTATGCGATGGAGTCTATGTGCTTTGATACGCTGTCACATGCGCTTAAGAGTACGTCGGGCATACAAAAGCACATTGCAAAAGCTGTATGTGACAGTGTCGAGATATCACTCCCGGTGAGGGTGAACTGGGGAGGCGGCTGGACGGATACACCGCCTTACTGCAACGAGAATGGCGGCGTTGTGTTAAATGCCGCGATACTCATAAACGGAAAGCGTCCTGTATGCGTGGTTGTAAAGAAGATTGACCGCATGTGCGTGGAATTTGAGAGCGAGGACATCGGTGTGAAGGGCAGTACTGAGGATATCGAGGATATCAGAGATTGCAATAATCCGTATGATTATTTTGCTCTTCACAAGGCGGCGCTTGTGGCTTCCGGAGTCATTCCGGCTTATGGCGATGATACACTTGTGGATGTGCTTGAAGGACTTGGCTGTGGTTTATATATATCTACCAAAGTAATCGGTATACCTAAGGGCTCAGGACTTGGAACCAGCAGCATACTTGCCGGTGCGGCAATCAAGGCTCTGTGGCAGTTTATCGGAAGGGAGTATACGGAGAACGAGCTGTATGACACAGTACTGATAATGGAACAGCTTATGAGCACCGGGGGCGGCTGGCAGGATCAGGTAGGTGGTCTGAGTGATGGGATTAAGTATATTACAACACAGGCAGGGCTTAAGCAGAATATAATGGTGGAGCACCTTGATATAACTGATTCGATGAAGGTGGAGCTTGAGGAGCGTTTCGCAATCATATATACGGGGCAGAGACGCCTTGCCAGAAATCTCTTGAGAGAGGTTGTAGGCAACTATATAAATGGCAAAAAAGAGACACTGTATGCACTTTCCGAGATGAAGCGTGTGGCACTCCAGATGAAGGATTCATTGCTTGAGGGAAGTATGGAGCGCTTTATCTGTGAGCTGAACCATCACTGGGAGCTTTCAAAAATGCTTGACCACGGCGTGACCAACACCTGTATTGAGCAGATTTTTGCCACCTGTGAGGAGCTCATTGACGCAAAATTCATAGCAGGAGCAGGCGGCGGTGGATTTTTGCAGGTGATTTTAAAGGAAGGCGTCACCAGAAAACAGCTTGATGAACATTTACAGAATGTATTTCAGGGAACAGGCGTGGCAGTGTGGGACTGCCAGTTTGTATGGTAAATATATTTATAGAAAATGGTTGACATATCCCGGAACAAGGTATATATTGTCATTAACCAAAACCTAGTAATATGCTAGGAAAAAAGAAAATACAGCTTATCGGCTTTTGATTATATGGAGGATAGAAATATTATGAGTAAGCCTTTTATTTATATGGATAATGCAGCTACCACGAAGGTTGCACCACAGGTTCTTGATGCGATGCTGCCTTATTTTTCAGAAATATATGCGAACGGTTCAAGTGTGTACCAGTTCGGTCAGACTGCTAAGGAAGCGATAGAGAATGCGCGGGCACAGGCAGCAGCCCTTATTGGTGCCAGGCCTGAGGAGATATATTTCACAGGCGGCGGCAGTGAATCGGATAACTGGGCTATCAAGAATGCCGCAGAAGTGTATGGCAACAAGGGAAAGCACATTATCACAAGCAACATTGAGCACCACGCAGTACTGCACACCTGCCAGTATCTTGAGAAGCATGGCTTCGAGGTGACATACCTCCCGGTTGACTCTGAGGGAAGAATCACACCGGAGCAGCTTGAGGCAGCCATAAGACCTGATACTATTTTGGTATCAATAATGACAGCTAACAATGAAATCGGGACAATCGAGCCTGTTAAGGAGCTTGGACGTATCGCACATGAGCATGGTGTTCTTTTTCACACAGATGCGGTTCAGGCGTACGGACATATTCCGATAAATGTTGACGAGATGAATATTGATATGCTCAGCTCAAGCGGGCATAAGATTAATGGACCTAAGGGAATAGGTATCATGTACGCGAGAAAGACAGTCAAGCTTGCACCGTTCATCCACGGCGGAGCACAGGAGCGCGGCAAGAGAGCCGGAACACTCAACACTCCGGGTATCGTAGGTTTTGGTGCGGCTGCACAGCTTGCAGGCGGGAAGATGGAGGAGAGAAAGAAGATTCTTGACGGTCTGCGCGAGCACCTCATTGAGCGCGTGTTAAATGAGATTCCTTACAGCCGTTTAAACGGAGCAAGAAATGACAGACTTCCTAACAATGCTCATTTCTGCTTCAGATTTATAGAGGGCGAGTCAATGCTTATCATGCTTGACATGAATGGTGTGTGCGGCTCAAGCGGTTCAGCATGTACTTCAGGCTCACTTGACCCGTCACATGTTCTTCTTGCGATAGGACTTCATCACGAAATAGCACATGGTTCATTGAGACTTACCCTCTCAGAGGACATCACGATGGAGCAGATTGACTACACCGTGGACAAGTTAAAGGAGATTGTTGCAAGACTTCGTGAGATGTCACCGCTTTATGAGGACTTCGTGAAGAATGGCGAGAAGTAGAAGCTACATTTTAAATAGTAAAAATAAGTTTTAAGTTTTATCAGGAGGAATATATATGTACAGTGAAAAGGTAATGGATCATTTCCAGCATCCAAGAAATATGGGAGAGATAGAGAACGCCAGCGGTGTCGGCACAGTCGGCAATGCCAAGTGCGGAGACATTATGAGAATATATCTTGATATCGACGAGGATACCAAGGTTATCAAGGATTGTAAGTTCAAGACCTTCGGCTGCGGTGCGGCTGTAGCAACGAGCAGCATGGCAACAGAGCTTGTAATAGGAAAGACAATCTATGAGGCTATGGAGGTAACTAACAAGGCGGTTATGGAAGCGCTTGACGGACTTCCACCTGTAAAGATTCACTGCTCACTCTTAGCTGAGGAGTCAATACATGCGGCACTCTGGGATTACTGTCAGAAGCATAACATCGAGATTCCGGGGCTTAAGGAGCCTAAGAAGGATGTCCATGACGGCGAGGAAGAACAGGCAGAATAATTTTAATTATATCAATTCGCGTGTATAAAAGATTTGCATATAATAGTTTATTGTGATAAAATGTAACTACTATCAGATTTGTTGTGAATAATCAGAAAACAGCAGCATAATCTGGGGTAGTTACTATTTTTATGAGGAGGAATAATAGATGGGAAGACCTGGAGCTGGTAGTGCCGGAGGAGTACACAGCGGCGGAGGACATTCAGTATCAAGATCCGGCGGAGGACATAGAGTAGGAGGTTCATCCTCGTCAAGACCAATGGGAGGAGCATCAAGACCAACAGGAGGTTTCGGCGGAGGCAGACCATCGAGTACACCGCCAAGAGGAGGTAATTACGGAGCACCGCCACCACCAAGAGGAGGTTACTACGGAGCACCGCCACCACCAAGAGGAGGACATTACGGAGCACCACCGCCACCGAGAGGAGGCTATTATGGAGCACCACCTCCACCACCACGCGGAGGCGGCAGAAGAAGTGGGGGCGGATGTGTTTCATCGCTCATCAGTGTTGTTATCCTGTTAATTTTCATAGGTATACTTTTAGGCATGTTCTCTTCGTTCGGAGGGGGAAGCAGCACAGACATTCCCGCAAGCAGCTATAACCGTGAGAAGCTTGATTCCGGAAACGGATATATAAATGACTGTATATATGACGAGCTTGGATGGTTCGACAACGTGAGCAGAACCGAGAGCAGACTTAAGGATTTCTATGAGGAGACAGGTGTACAGCCTTACATAATGCTTCTTGACTACATACCGGGAGTTGACAGCGATTCACAGAAGGAAGAGTATGCGCGGCAGCTGTATGAAGAGAATATCGACAACGAATCAACCTTCCTCTATGTATATTTTGCTGAGGAGAATGAGAGCGAGTCCGATGATCCGGGGTATATGTGCTATGTCAACGGTATACAGGTAAGCTCCGTCATGGATGCGGAGGCACTTGATATATTCTGGGCATATCTTGACAAGTATTGGTACACCGATATGTCGACAGATGATATGTTTGTTAAGATATTTAATTCTACAGCGGACACGATTATGACCAAGTCAACCACATCCAAGGATGTCGCAAAGTATGTACTTATCGTGGTTGCGGCAGGAGTTGTCGTATTCGGCGTTGTGAAGGTTGTTAAGCTCAAGCACAAGAGAGCCAAGGAGGAGGCTGAGGAGACAGAGCGTATTCTCAACACACCTATGGAGAGCCTTGTAGACGAGGAGCTTAAAAAGACGGCAGCCAAGTATGACGAGAAAAAATAGTATTCCATATCGCAAAATGTTAAAATGAAAAAAAGAATTGCAGTAGTATTCATTGTGATGGTGTTATTGCTTTTGGGTGTTTTGACTTTTTTGAGTATACCAAAGCATTTATCTGGAAACTATATGGTTTGTTCAATTGAGGGCAAGGTAAAGAAGGTCGAATTGGACATAACAATTCACAGAGGGATGTTTAAAAACAAGGGCATAACTGGAAAAATCATATTTGACGGAACAGAGTATATAAGTGTTGAAGATGCATATAAAAACGGTCCGAGAGGACGCGGACAATTTGTAATTCCAACTCCCAATGTGTTTGATATTACAGAGAGCATCTATATAGAAGAAATAGGAAAAAACATGAAATATATATGGCTTCACGAGGTTAGCTCGAAAGGACAATATTCTTATTTCGGACCGGCAAAATCGATAGGGGAGATGAATGAGATAACCCGGATGATTTTAGAAGCATGGGAATAAAGGATTAGCGTTTTCTTAGAATTATTTTTATTTACATCTTGATATTTTTATCTTAATCATGTAACATAGATACAGAATCACAACTGGCGGAAAGCGGAGACAGATGTTGTTTTCGTGGCAGGATTACCTGCAGGGAGTGATTGGTTAAGATATGCCGACCGCCTGGGCGATGCTTATTATAGTACGCTCAGGTGGTCTTTTTTGTTGTTTTGGAAACAAGGTTTTCCTACACACCATCGGGCAAAAACAGGAGGAATAATAATGGAAATGTTATCACTTGAGCAGGAGCTCAGCCAGAATGCTTATCCGGGAAGAGGAATTGTCATCGGAAAGACTCCGGATGGAAAGAGTGCGGTCACAGCTTACTTCATCATGGGAAGAAGCAGCAACAGCAGGAACCGTGTATTTGTTGAAGATGGAGAAGGCATAAGAACACAGGCATTTGACCCATCCAAGCTTGAGGACCCAAGCCTTATAATCTATGCACCTGTGCGTGTGCTTGGAAACAAGACGATAGTTACCAACGGCGACCAGACAGATACAATCTATGATGGAATGGACAAGCAGCTCACCTTTGAGCAGTCATTAAGAAGCAGGGAGTTCGAGCCGGATGGACCTAACTATACACCTAGAATATCAGGTATCATGCATATCGAGGGCGGAAGGTACAACTATGCAATGTCTATTTTAAAGAGCAATAACGGCAACCCTGAGGCATGTAACAGATATACCTTTGCTTACAGCAATCCTGTCGCAGGAGAGGGACATTTTATACATACATATATGCATGACGGCAATCCGCTTCCAAGCTTCGAGGGCGAGCCGAAGTGGGTTAAGATTGAAGGAAATATAGACACCTTCGGTGATATGGTATGGAACAGCCTCAACGCTGACAACAAGGTGTCACTTTTTGTCAGATATATTGATATCGAGACAGGAAAGTACGAGAGCAGAATTTATAATAAGAATGTATAGAGATGTTGGGTGCAAAACATGCACTATAAACTTAGCTGTGTATAACGTATTATATTTATGCATATCACGACTTTTGGAGAAGCTTAGATGTTCTTAGAACTCTGTTCACACACTAGCCAGAACCGGCACGGATGCCGGTTCAGAAGCAATGCATACAAGGATGTATGCTTTGCTTCGGTGGCGGACATATAGAAAAACTTTACCAGAGTTCTTAGAACATCTTGCTTCGGACAATGGAGCTGATATTCATAAATATAATACGTTATACACTCACAGACTAAATAGGCATGTTTTGACCCAAACATCGTATAGAGAATATAAAATGAAACAATAAATGTTAAGTTACAATATATTAAGGAGAACGAACATGAACGAGATTCAGTTAAAGTACGGATGTAATCCTAACCAGAAGCCATCGAGAATATATATGGAGAATGGAAGTGAGCTTCCTGTAACAGTGTTAAACGGCAGACCGGGCTATATCAATTTCCTTGATGCACTCAACGGCTGGCAGCTTGTAAGCGAGCTTAAGAAGGCGACAGGACTTCCTGCGGCTACCTCCTTCAAGCATGTGTCACCTGCGGGTGCGGCTGTAGGTCTTCCGCTTGACGAGACACTTGCAAAGATTTACTGGGTTGATGACCTTGGAGAGCTCAGCCCTCTTGCATGCGCTTACGCGAGAGCAAGAGGTGCGGACAGAATGTCATCCTTCGGCGATTTCATTGCACTATCGGATGTATGTGACAAGGATACGGCACGCCTTATAAAGAGAGAGGTATCCGATGGTGTCATCGCTCCGGGGTACACAGATGAGGCTCTTGAGATGCTGCGTGCAAAGAAGAAGGGAGCTTATAATGTTATCCAGATTGACCCTTCCTATGTCCCGGCACCTATCGAGAAGAAGCAGGTATTCGGAATCACCTTCGAGCAGGGTAGAAATGAACTCAACTGCAATGACGAGCTTCTATCAAATATTGTGACAAAGAACAAGAATATTCCGGAGAATGCAATGATGGATATGAAGATTGCGCTCATCGTTCTTAAGTATACACAGTCTAACTCAGTGTGCTATGTAAAGGGCGGACAGGCTATCGGTATCGGTGCGGGGCAGCAGTCGAGAATCCATTGTACAAGACTTGCAGGACAGAAGGCTGATAACTGGTTCTTACGCCAGTCACCGCAGGTACTTGGACTTCAGTTCGTTGACAAGCTTGGCAGACCGGACAGGGACAATGCAATCGACCTATATATCGGCGATGAGTACATGGATCTTCTTGCCGATGGAGCATGGGAGAAGGTATTCAAGGTTAAGCCTCCTGTATTTACTGCAGAGGAAAAGAGAGCATGGCTCGACAGGAACACCGACGTTATCTGCGGTTCAGATGCATTCTTCCCATTCTCGGACAATATCGAGCGTGCGCATAAGAGCGGTGTCAAGTACATTGCACAGCCGGGCGGCTCTGTAAGGGATGATGCTGTAATTGAGTGTGCGGATAAGTATGATATGGTTATGTCATTTACCGGAATACGTCTTTTCCATCACTAAACATAGGGACTTTATCTAAAAAAGAATGGTATAAAGATATAATTAAGATGTCTTAATTATGTTGAATAGGGGCACTGTGTATGTTAAAATAATAACATATATGGTGCCTTTTTTGCGTATATGCCGGGCAGGCTTTTGCAGGGGCAATATAAGATTTGGAGGGTATTATGGTTAAAAAGTATGTGTATGGCAGACCTTTTGAGACTTATGCAGTGGTGAATGCGGAGAATGTCTCCGATGCCGCAGAGAGCGAGAAGAGAGAGTTTTTTAGAGAAGCTGATATGAAAAAGGCCTTGGAGCCTTACGGTGGAATTACCTGGGACGAACCGGAGGATGGGAATGACGCGCCTGCAATGCAGTACAGAGTCAGAATGTCCGACGGTGACGTGGTGTATGGATTGGGTGAGAATGTGCGAGGCATCAACAAGCGCGGCTGGGTGTATGAGAGCAAGTGCAGCGATGACCCTAACCACACTGAGTCGAAGCGTTCCCTGTATGGCGCCCATAACTTCATCATAATTGCCGATGCGGACAATCCGGCGGCTTCTAAGGGCTTGTTTATCGATTATCCGGGACGTGTGATATTCGATATCGGCTATCTTGATAAGAATGAGCTTGTGATAACAGTGTGCAGCGGGAATTTTACAGCTTATGTTGTGTCGCCTGCTATGGATGGTGCGGATGGCAGTGACAATCATCTGTATTCGATAGTAAGACAGTTCAGACATATTATCGGAAAGAGCTATGTACCGCCGAGATGGGCATTCGGATACCAGCAGTGCCGTTGGAGCTATATGAGCGCTGATGAGGTATGCGGGGTGGTTGACAGCTACAGAAAGAGAAATATTCCGATAGATGCAGTGTACCTTGATATAGACTATATGGAGAGATACAAGGACTTCACCGTGAACAAGGAGACATTTCCTGATTTTGCGGATTTCGTTAAGAAAATGAGGGAAAAACATATCCATCTTGTGCCTATAATCGATGCCGGAGTCAAGATTGAGGATGGCTACGATACCTATGAGGAGGGCAGAAAGAACGGATACTTCTGCAAGGAGGCTGATGGGGAGGATTTCGTTGCGGGTGTATGGCCGGGCAGGGTGCATTTTCCGGATGTCTTGAATGAGGACGCGAGGAGATGGTTCGGCCACGGCTATAAGGTGCTTCTGGATGCGGGAATAGATGGCTTCTGGAATGATATGAATGAGCCGGCGATATTCTATTCGGAGAAGCATCTGAAAGAGGTGTTTGACAAGATAGATGATTACAAGGGAAAGAATCTTGATATACAGAGCTTTTTTGAGTTTAAGGGAATGGTCGAGGGAGTGGCGAACAACCTTGGCGATTATGAGAGATTCTATCATAGGGCTACACAGCCGGATGGTGAGGCTGTTGTAAGACATGACCATGTGCATAATCTTTACGGCTTCAATATGACAAGGGCTGCCTCCGAGAGCTTTAAGGAGCTTGCACCTGATAAGGATATACTTATGTTTTCGAGGGCGTCATATATAGGAATGCACAGATACGGCGGAATATGGACAGGCGATAATCACGCATGGTGGAGCCACATTCTTCTGAGCCTTAAGATGCTTCCGTCGCTCAATATGTGTGGATTCATGTATGTCGGTTCGGATGTTGGCGGTTTCAATGACAATACAACAGAGGAGCTTCTGATGCGCTGGATGGGGTTAGCTGTATTCGTTCCTCTTATGAGAAACCATGCGGCGGCAGGCACAAGATATCAGGAGCTTTACAGATTCACCGACACGGATACATTTAAGAATATAGTTACCATGCGCTACGCACTTATTCCGTATCTGTGGGAAGCTTACAGGAAGGCTGTTGAGCAGGATACACTTATGTACAGACCTCTTGGCTTCGAGCACCCGGAGGACAGGGTTGCCGTTGCGACCGAGGATCAGCTCTATGTTGGTGAGGATATAATGATATGTCCTGTGTACACACAGAATGCCATCGGAAGATATGTGTATCTGCCTGAGCCTATGACGATGGTGAGGATGCAGTCGGCAGATGAGTACGAGCTTGAGAAGTATGAGGCAGGACATTATTTTGTCGAGATTCCGGCACAGGAGATTGTGTTCTTCATAAGGGACGGACACAGAATACCATTGTACAAGAGCGCAGAGTACACTGAGGCAGTGTTTGGGAATGAATGTGAGTGGATTGGAGAGTAGGCTATGAACAGAACAGACTTATGGGATGACGGATGGAGCTTTAGAAAGACAGCACTTGGGGTTGCATATGAGGAAGCTCTTGCAGGGGAATTTACGGCGGTGGATATCCCGCATGACTGGCTGATATATGATACCAACAACCTTTATGAGAGCAGTATCGGCTGGTATAGAAAGTCATTTACATTGACAAAGAAGCAGCTTGGAAAGAAGCTTATTGTGCGCTTCGGTGCTGTATATATGGATTCGACTGTGTTCGTCAACGGCAGCAAGGTGTGTGAGTGGAAGTACGGATATTCGACCTTCGACGCAGATATCACAGAGTATGTTCGTGAGGGGCAGAATGAGATGGTTGTAAGGGCGGTATATCAGGAGCCGAACACGCGCTGGTATTCGGGAGCCGGAATAATAAGGGATGTCTATTTCACAAGCCTTGAGCAGGTTCATATAGTACCTGATGGTACATACATCAGGGTGAGAAAAAATGAGGATGGCACATGGAAGGTGAAGTGTACGGTAGAACTGGAAAATTCCGGTAAGGATGTGCCATGTGAGGATATAAAGGTAGGATTTGATTTAAAGCATGGCGGAAGCAGTGTGTTCACTTTCGGACGTATTTCACCGCAGGGAGGCGGCATGTTCGCAGCAGGCTCCAGGGAAAATGCCGAGCTTGTGCTTGAGGTTGACAAGCCTCTTATCTGGGATATAGATGAACCGAACCTGTATGAGTGCAGTGTAATGGTAAGTGTCGGTGATGATACTGTACATGAGGAAAATCAGAAGATAGGCTTCTGCACCAAGGAGTACTCACCTGAGAAGGGCTTCATACTCAACGGGCGCAAGGTGAGGATAAACGGCGTGTGTGAGCACCATGACAATGGCTGTCTTGGAGCGGCATTCAATGTGAACGCATTCAGGCGTAAGCTTGACAAGCTCAGAAAAATGGGGGTCAACGCAATCCGTACATCGCACAACATGCCGGCGAAGGAGGTTCTTGAGCTTACAGATGAGCTGGGCTTTTTAGTTGACTGCGAAGCCTTCGATATGTGGGAGCTTCCTAAGACGGAGTTCGATTATGCAAGATTCTTTGTCGACTGGGCAGAGAGGGATGTCGCAAGCTGGGTAAGGCGCGATAGGAACCATGTGTCTGTAATCATGTGGAGCATAGGAAATGAAATCTATGACACCCACCGCGACGAGCATGGACAGGAGATAACAAGAAGGCTTGTCGGTTATGTCAAGGCGAATGACCCTGAAGTCAATGCGCCTGCGACCATAGGCTCTAACTACATGCCTTGGGAGAATGCTCAGAAATGTGCGGATATAGTGAAGCTTGCCGGGTACAATTATGCGGAGAAATACTACGAGGAGCACCATAAGGCACATCCTGACTGGGTTATATACGGAAGTGAGACTGCCTCCACGCTTCAGAGCCGCGGCATATATAAGTTCCCTTATGAACAGCAGATTCTGTGCGATGATGATGAGCAGTGTTCAGCCCTTGGCAACTGTTCGACCAACTGGGGAGCTAAGAACAGTGAGTACTGCATAACCATGGACAGGGACGCAGAATTTTCCATGGGACAGTTCTTGTGGACAGGCTTTGATTATATAGGAGAGCCTACACCGTACCAGACAAAGAATTCCTATTTCGGACAGATTGACACGGCGGGCTTCGAGAAGGACACCTACTACATATATCAGGCCGAGTGGACAGATTACAGGAGGACACCGATGGTGCATATATTCCCATACTGGGATTTCTCAGAGGGAGAGGAGATTGACGTGAGAATAGCGTCGAATGCACCGCAGGTTGAGCTGTTTGTCAATGGTACTTCTTATGGAAGGTATGACATTGACCACAAGCATGGAAAGCAGCTGCTGGCGCACTATAAGGTGGAATATGTGCCGGGAACCATAGAAGCCGTGGCTTACGATGAGAACGGAAGCGTGATAGCAAGGGATGTAAGAAGGAGCTTTTCCGATGCGGCAGAGCTTGTTGTGGAGCCGGAGAGCACACAGCTTACCGCCGATGGACGTGCTCTTGCTTATATTGACATAAGCGCTGTCGATAAGGACGGCAATCCGGTGGACAATGCCAACAACAGAGTGAATATAAAGGTTACAGGTGCCGGAAGGCTTCTTGGAATGGACAACGGAGACAGCGCGGACTTTGAGCAGTACAAGACTAACAGCAGAAGAATGTTCTCCGGAAAGCTCCTTGCGGTGATTGGCGCTAAGACAGAGCCGGGTGAGATAAGAGTTGAGGTAAGCTCAGTCGGAATGGAGACTAAGGTGGTTACACTGAATACCATTGCGGCTGATGATGGGGTATCAGGTATTTCATGCATGGAGGATTGTTCAGGTGTATGCGGGAAAGCAGGAAAAGCTTCGCGTGATTCTGGCGCCGGAAATGTATTAGATACGGCAGAAAGTGATAAAACGGATATGGAAGAAGAGATTCCGGTGCGCAATGTGCGCCTGATTGTAAAGGGCAGCCGCAGGCTTGGACCGGACAACAGACAGGTGGAGATAGATGCTGAGATTCTTCCGCACAATGCGACGTACAGGGATATTATATGGAAGGTTACGAATGACGCAGGAGTTGATTCTAACGGTGCGGAGCTTTCCGATGTTGAAATACCCGGGGGAAGCGCAGGCACGGCTGCGGAAAACGGTTGTGCAGCTTCGCAGAAGGAAGGCTTCAGAATACACAAGGTGTTAAAGGCACTTGGAGATGGAAAGCACAATGTCCGCTGTTGTGTGAAGAACGGTAGGGATAAGGTGAGTCTTATCTCACAGGTGAGCTTCACAGCCGAGGGGCTTGGGCTTGCTGAGTTCAATCCTTATGAATTTATATACGGAACACTGTACACGGCGGCAGAGCAGACACCTTCTGTCGGACAGGACAGAGGAATTGTGCCTAAGGGTGGAACATATATTGCTTTTGAGAAGGTGAACTTCGGAAAGAACGGTTCTGACGAGATAACAATCCCTGTCTACGAGCTTGACAATAAGCCGTTCCCTATCGAGATATGGAAGGGAATACCGGGTGAGGAAGGCTCAGAGCTGATGGACAAGGTAATCTATGACAAGCCTTCGATATGGGCTACATATCAGGAAAAGACCTATAAGCTCCCTAAGAGATTCAAGGGGCTTAGCACAGTGAGCTTTATTGCAGACCATGATATAAATATCAAGGGCTTCAGCTTCAAGAAATACGAGAGAGCTTACGATGAGAATCTTGCAGTGGACAATGATGCACTGTACGGTGATACATACACACCTGAGGATGATGCCATAACAGGAATAGGAAATAATGTCTCACTCACATATAAGGCTATGGATTTCTCACATGGCGTGCATGGAATAACAATCTGCGGACGCTCCGTGCTTGAAAAGAATACCATCCATATCCGCTTCTCTAATGACGAAGGAAGCGTTAACCAGATTGCGGAGTTCGTTATGATTGATGCAGATAGGAGCGAGGATGGATATGTGTGCAGACATTTTGCACTTGACAATGTTGAGGGATTATATGATGTGAACCTTGTGTTCCTGCCGGGATGTAATTTCGACCTTAAGTGGTTTAAGTTTGAATAATTATTTATAGGTTAAGGCAGCCAGATAATGGCTGCCTTAATGGAGGTAAATCACAAATGGAGAAAGACCTTAATGGTATAGAATATATTTTAATGCTTATATTGGAGAGAATTAAGGAGACAGGCGTATCCCAGACCAAGGTTACATATGGAATATGCGACTCAGGGCTTATACGCAAGCTGTCAAATGGAGGTGGAAGGAAAGTTGACAAGACAGTTATTGATGTATTTATGCAGCGACTTGGCATGAATACGAAGTCAGTTGAAACATTTCTCAATGCCGATGAGTACAGATATCTGGAAAAGAGAGAACAGATTAGAGCAGCAATCGATAAAAATGATGTAGAAAGTGCAGAAAACTATATAAAAGAATACGAGCAAATGAAGCTTACAAACATAGATAGACAGTTTGTGCTGTATTTTACAACGCATGTTATGGCATTAAAAAAAGCAGATTTGAAAGACCAGATAGAATTGACAACTGACGCAATAGTACAGACAATACCTCATTTTATTCCTGAGGAAGCAGATAAATATCTGTACAGTGATGTGGAAATGCAGTTAGCATGTCATCTTGCAATCCTTAATCTCAGAATTGGAAATGAAATACAGGCAGTCATTATGATGGAAAAGCTATACAGCCTTATGGAAACGAAGGTGTATTGTGAATATTCAATGCATAAGTTTGCACAAATCATATATGAGCTTGCCAAATATAAAAATCAGACAGGTGATTATGAGGGAGCTGTCAAACTGTGCCAGAATGCGGTGGAAAAGATGCCAAGAGAAAACAGGTTTCGTTTTTTACCACAAATATTCAAGGAGAAAGCAAAGGCGGAGGTAAGTCGAATTGTTGGTCGCGTGACGGATAATGAAAAGCTGTACGAAAACAGTCTTGATTACAGATATTATAAGATGCTTAACTCAATATATGAGATGTTTAATTGCGAATTTAATCCGAATGAATACTATTTTTTAGTCAGGGAGTACAATGCAGTACCTATCGGCAAAATCATTAAGCAGAGAAGACAGCTTATGAATATGACTCAGGAGGAAATCATTGTAGCTGATGTATATACAGATAGTGAGGAAGGTCTGATATGCAGCCTGGATACCATATCAAGAATAGAAAATGGAAAGGTATCAGCTTCATGGAAGGTTACAAGACAGCTTTTGGAAAAGGTTAATCTGCCACCGGCGAGATTCTTTGGTTATTATTTATCAAGCAATATCGATTCGGTCAAAGAGGTATGGGAAATAGAAAAAAGCATTAGCATGGAAAAATATTCGGAAACACGGGAAATGTTAAAAAGTCTGGAACAAAAAAACAAGTATAGGAATTTGCCATATAATAAGATGTATGTGGATGCAACAATATTTGAGATTGAGAATGGCTTAAACAATGCAGATAATAAAGAAGCTGCGTTTGAAATGTTAAAAAAATCATTTGAAGGATGTCTGCCAGATTATAGGACAAATCACGAAAATATTTTCCTGCTGATGATGGAACTGACGATATTTTATATGATAATGGGAAAAATGAGTGAAGATGGCACTATATCAGTTGGAGAGAAAATAAAAGATTATAAAAAAATAATTGAAAGTTATGAGTATTTAGGCGAAAATAAAGATTTGTATATCAGACATCTGTCAAAAATATTACTAATATATGAGGGTAATATTGCAAATGAGGGGGAATTAGAACAGGCAAATAAAATTATAGAGAAGACATTTCCTCTTGTATTAAAACATGATTTTTTTGGGGTGATATCTGGATATATATTTGATTATGCTTGGAATCATGTAAAACAGGGGAATAGGGATGAAAAATATGGAGATATGGTAAATTGTGCGTATGCAATAAGCAAATTAATGAACAATTTACCTGATATGAAATTATATAGAAATTATTTTTTTAGAGAATTTAATCAAAATGTGTGGGATGATTTATTTTAAATAGCTTTCGTTTTTAATGTTAATATTTATCAATGGTGTTGGAGATATTGTACACCGCAGATATGTCCTATTTTATTAATTTTTTCGGACACATCTGCGGTGTACATTTTTTATGTGATGAGTAAAATTATAGATACGATGTCGCAAATGAACATTATGTAAAATATTTTAAGATGTAAAAAATCGTCCTTGGTATTTTACTGAATGGAGTGTGCTATGATATTTTTGTATATTTTGAGGAAACAAATAGGTATGCATAAGTATGCATCTTTTCTTTTGCTTTGTGGAGTAGTCGTGTGTATATATTGCATAAGTGTAATGTTTGGAGTTTCAAATGGTTTATATGAGCTTGAAAATTCCCATAACATAAATGCCACAATTACGGTTGATGTTGGAGTGGAAACAAAAAATAATATTGATAAAATAAATGAATATGTTTATAAAATGTCCAAAAAGGGTGTCTTAAATGTAATATATTTTACGAAAGTATCAGAAAAACAGATTTTAATAGGATGGGATGGAACGGAAGCAGGCAGATGGTTTCCGATTACTACAGGAAGCTTTTTTGACGCGAAGATGCAGGAAAATGCGCAAAATGTGGCTTTTGTCTCTGACAGTTGGATGGTAAAATATAATAAAAATGAAATAGAAATTGATGGTGAGAATTTCAAGATAATAGGCTCAGGGTGGATTGTTCCATGGAATTTTGAGGCGGCGTTATCCAAGGAATCTACAATTAATCTTTTTGAGGAGGATTATTCAGAGATAAAGTACTCGTATGATGATGATATGGAATATGTGATAATTCCATATAAATGTTATAAGGAAAAGTATTTACCTGAACAGATATTTATCCATCTGCGGGGTGTAACAAACTCACAGCTTATTAAATATGTAAATGAATTGTCTGATGAGTTTTCGGATTCGCATTTTTGTATGCCGGATAATAATACGGATGAAATTTTTGTGGAAAATCAGATAAGGTATGGAAAAATAGCAGTGGTATTGTGTCTGATGGCAGGAATTACTGTGATAAGAGTGATGTACGAGTGGATTAACTTTTACCAAAAAGATATTGATATTCTGAGACTTTGTGGAATGACGAGATTAAAAGGTCTGATGATAATTTATGGCCACTGGAGTATATATTATGTGATTGGAGTTGTGATTGCCCTGTTTTTGCATTATAAGACATTTCCGCTTTTAAGCCTGATTTATTTGGATGCATTTCCAGATTTTTATACACTTATAATTGCGTTGGCAGTGGTCTATACGGTGTCAGTTTTATGTACCTTAAAACAGACATTAAAAATGACGGCATAGAAATTTTGGCATGATAAAAGTCCGAATTTTGGAAATGGAGAAAATATGAATTATTTAAGGATATGCAGATATTTGTATGCAAAGCGTTTTTGGAACGAGATAATTTTGTTGGTGCAGCTTGTCTTTATGCTTATTTTTGCATTCACTGTGTTAAATCCAATCGATGAGTTTTTACAGAAAAAACAAAAAATTGTAAATTCTTATGATATAGATTTTGATGAAGCGCTGCATTTTAATATGGGAAACTTTGTATATGAATATCAACAGCAGCATTACGGAGAAAATTCGCTGACTGATGATATATACGAAAAGATTATTGAGACAGAAGGCGTGGGGCTTGTTTTTCAAAGTGGTACGGAAACGATAAATTATAATACTAATAAAACAGATGATGCTGGTAATGCAGTTTATTCAAATGCGTTGTCATTTATGTATAATGATGAAATGGCACATAATGTAAATTTTAAACTCAAAAGCGGAAAGATAAGCTATGATGTTGATGGTGGTATACCTATTCTTGTCAGCGAAATACTTGAGAGAGAATTACCTGTTGGAACACAGACAGAGGTTTTTGATATGGATGGAAAGGCAGTAAAATGTGTTGTGACAGGTGTACTAAAAAAGAATGAGGCATTACCGTTAATAAACAGTTATGGGTCTTCTGAAAGCCTGGGTACGCTTGGAGTTATCCCTGAGAATAGCGGATGTAACAGATACATGGTAATGTATGATTTAAAAAAGGATATGGATTTTGAGGTAGACCTTGGTGCAAAGTTTATCGTACTTCCTGAAAGTGGATACGACAGGCAGAAACTAAAAGAAGGTCTTGAAGAGAGCGTAGGCGATTATGGATATGTAGAAGCGACAGATTTGATACTGAAAAATTCATTTATGAATATGTTGAGGGAAAATGCCAAATATATAATTGCATTTGTCATGATTGCTGCGATTGCAGTATTTGGGTATGGTGGCTATATGTATCTTATGATTGTTCAGCACCAAAAGGAATTTGGTATTTTTTATATCCTTGGAATGTCAAGAAAGAAAATGATATCAGTCATATTTTTCTCAGGACTGCTTTTGCTTGTTATAGCATTTTTGATTACATTCTTTTCAATAAATGTGGTTATGGAAAAGGTATTTGGTCTATATAATTATCAAACAGGAATATTCAGTTATATTTTCTGTGCGGTAATTATGGGGTTAATTTTGTTGACAAGTGTGTTTGTTGGCTTTGGACAGTCAAAAAAGCTCGCGGAGATAGCTGTTTACAATGGGAACGAGGGAGAATAGATTGATATGATAAAGATGGAAAAAATTAATAAGATATATAATCAGGGAAAGAGTTCACAGGTACATGCGTTAAAGGACGTAGATTTCAATGTAAATGCAGGGGATATGGTGGCAATTTCGGGACCTTCAGGTTCTGGAAAATCAACCCTTCTTCATATCCTTGCAGGAATAGACAGGCAGACGGATGGAAGCTATCTTTTTGATGGAAAGGATATATCCAAAATGTCTGACAGACAAAAAAGCAGGCTTAGAAATAGGGAGATAGGCATTGTTATGCAGGATTTTGGTTTGCTTGATGGGGAGACGGTAATCAGAAATGTGTGTCTGCCACAAATAATTGGAAATACTTATAATCGTGAGGTTAAGGCTGGTGCAAAGGAAATGTTAAGTCTGGTAGGCATGGAGAAATATCTTGACAAAAAAGTCAACCAGCTTTCAGGCGGTCAAAAACAGCGTGTGGCAATCGCGAGGGCACTTAATATGAATGCCAAGGTGATAATTGCCGATGAGCCGACAGGAGCTTTGGACTCAGAAAATACAGAGAGCCTTATGAGACTTTTGCAGAAATTAAATGAGACAGGGATTACAATGATAATAGTAACACATAATCCGGTGGTGGCAAAAATGTGTAAGAAAAGATATGTATTGACAGATGGCAAGCTTGTGGAGGAGGAAGCAAATTAATAACTCCCAAGCATTGAGTGTATGAAAGTTTTTGTAAAAAGCCATTAAGCGATAGGTCTTCTATGATAAGATAAATTCATAGAAGACTTATTTTTATTGCAGGCGGGAAAAGGCACAAAAAAAGTACTCTTGAAATTCGAGTACCGTGACTTTGGGATTAGAAATTAAATGTTAAATGTGCGAAATATAAATACGTCAAAATCGGCGTGACAGGATTCGAACCTGCGACTTCTACGTCCCGAACGTAGCGCTCTACCAAGCTGAGCCACACGCCGCTGGAAAGTATATTATCATAGTATTGGAAAAAAATCAACTATTTTTTCATTTTTTTTATGTATGTGTTATGAGCCATTTGTGATAATGCACAATACACAAGGACGTAGTATATAAAACATGTGGGATTAACCTTGACATTATAAAAAATAGAGAAAAATGCAAAAAACATATTGACATCTGAACATATATGAATATAATGAAAATATGAACAGATGAACAAACACTAATATGTAAAATTGTTGTTATGGATAATTGTGCAGCGCACTATATTCATAAGCAGTGTTTTGTGGATACATAATGATTGTTTGCGAAGAGAGGAGGAGTTAGATGGCAGACAACATCGGAGACCAGAGTGAGTTTCTGGCAGCACATGAGGATGTGGTGAAGCGGGTATTGGAGCAGCAGCCGGATGATGAGTACCTGTATGACCTTGCAGAGCTTTTTAAGGTATTCGGAGATTCAACGAGAATAAGAATACTGTATGCCCTGTTTGAGAGTGAGCTGTGTGTGAATGATATTGCGCAGCTTTTGAATCTTGGACAGTCGGCGGTCAGCCACCAGCTAAGGATTCTCAAGGATGCGAAGCTGGTCAGGTTCCGCAGGGAGGGTAAGATAATTTTCTACGCCCTTGACGATGAGCATGTTAGAAACATTCTCAGCATGGGAATGGAGCATGTAGAGGAATAAGCTATAACACATGTAATATATGTAATAATCCGGTATCGGATATTTTGAAAATTGTATACCGGATGATTACTATAAATATTAAATTTAAGAGGAGGATCTTATTATGAAGAAGACATACAATGTAGAGGTTGACTGCCCTAATTGTGCAGCTAAGATGGAGGAAGCGGTTAAGAATACTAAGGGAGTTAAGGACGCGTCATTAAGCTTTATGACACTTAAGCTCAAGGTTGAATTTGAGGATGGCGCAGATGTCGACGCGGTTATGAAGGAAGCTTATGCTAACTGCAAGAAAGTTGAAGATGACTGCGTGATTGAGCTTTAAGCTTGGCATGCCGGTTCCGGAGGCTTAAGCTGCAGAGCCGTCTTTAGTTATTAAATATGTAGAATGTCAACGCAGGCATTGATTTGAATATTTGCTGCCGGTGCATGGTGCCGGCAGCAGATTTACTATACGGCATTTGTTTTACGGATGAAGAGGGCATATAGATTTTATTTTAGCTCAGAAAAGAGGCTTTTATGAATAAAAAACAAAAAACTATGTTATACAGAATAATAATTGCCGCAGTACTTGTTGCAGCGGTAACTGTACTTGAGAAAATCCTTGAACTGAACGTGTGGATTGCAGCCGTACTCTATATGGTTCCGTATTTTGTTATAGGATATGATATACTGAAGAAGGCATGGAAGGGAATATTAAAGAGACAGGTCTTTGACGAGAATTTTCTTATGGCTGTTGCCACGGTGGGTGCGATTGCGCTTGGAGAGTTCCGAGAGGGCGTTGCGGTTATGCTTTTTTACCAGATAGGAGAGCTTTTCCAGAGCGTTGCAGTCGGAAAGAGCAGAAAGAACATTGCGGCACTTATGGACATCAGACCGGACTATGCGAATATTGTTGTTGATGGTCAGATTGAGAAGGTTGACCCGGATGAGGTTGAGATTGGAACCATAATAGTTGTAAATCCGGGTGAGAAGGTTCCTATTGATGGCATTATAATAGAGGGAAATACCTCACTCAATACAAGTGCACTCACAGGTGAGAGTGTTCCAAGGGATGCCGCATGCGGCGACGAGGTTATAAGCGGATGTATCAATCTCACAGGAACAATCCATATCCGCACAACAAAGGAATTTGGTGATTCCACAGTGTCGAAGATACTTGACCTTGTTGAGAATTCCAGTCTTAAGAAGTCAAGGTCAGAGAACTTTATAACGAAGTTTGCCAAGTATTACACTCCTGCGGTATGCTACAGTGCGCTTGCTCTTGCTCTCATACCACCGATTTTTAACATGATAATGGGTAATCCGGCTGCATGGCAGACATGGATTATAAGAGCGCTCACATTCCTTGTTATAAGCTGCCCGTGTGCACTTGTAATCTCCATTCCGCTCAGCTTCTTTGGCGGAATCGGCTGTGCCTCGACAAACGGTATCCTTGTCAAGGGTTCTAACTATCTTGAGGCTCTTGCAGCCACGAAATACATTGTGTTTGATAAGACCGGAACACTCACTAAGGGTGTGTTCGAGGTCACCGGAAATTATCCGGAGAACGGTTTTTCACAGGATGAGCTTTTATACTATGCTGCATACGCTGAGAGCGGTTCAAGCCATCCTATAAGCCTCAGTCTTAAAAAGGCTTATGCGGATAAGCTTGAGCTTGAACGTGTGAGCGGCATCGAGGAGGTCGCAGGCCACGGTGTAAAGGCAGTGGTTGACGGAAAGAAGGTTGCAGCAGGTAATGTCAAGCTTATGAACAAGGTCGGTGCCTCTGTCACATCGGAGCATGATGACGGAACAGCGGTGTATGTTGCGATAGATGGCGTGTATGCCGGCTGTATTACCATATCTGATGTTGTCAAGCCGACATCAAAGGAGGCTATAGCCGGTCTTAAGGCGGGTGGCATAAAGACCGTAATGCTCACGGGAGACACAGCCAGGACCGCACAGCGTGTGGGTACAGAGCTTGGTCTTGATGAGATACACAGTGAGCTTCTTCCGGCAGACAAGGTAGCACAGGTTGAGAGACTTCTTGGCGAGAAGGGTGCGAAGGAGAATCTTGCATTCGTCGGTGACGGTATCAATGATGCACCGGTGCTTTCAAGAGCTGATATCGGTGTTGCGATGGGTGCCCTTGGCTCAGACGCAGCCATTGAGGCTGCGGATGTTGTCCTCATGGATGATGACCCTGCCAAGCTTGCGCTTGCCATGAGAATCTCAACAAGAACCCTCACAATTGTAAGACAGAACATCGTATTTGCCCTTGCGGTCAAGCTGGTATGCCTTTTACTCGGCGCAATCGGAATTGCCAACATGTGGGTTGCCATCTTCGCCGATGTCGGTGTCATGGTGCTTGCGGTTCTCAATGCTACGCGCGCTCTCAGGATTAAATAGTGGGACACCGGTGTCAGACCCCTGTCCCAGCCAGCCTGGGACAGGGGTCTGACACCAAGTGTCCCAGGAATATTTTTTGGAAAAAAGAGAATACTTGATTTTGGCTGGTGCATATGTTACAATGGCGGCAGCTAAAAGAGATAAGGCATTTAGACACTAAAACGAAACCCCACAAGGTGCTAGCTTGTGGGGTTTCTTCTCTTTTTGTACGGTAGAGCCTCCGCTTTGGCTAATTGTCGATATTGTCGCCGTCCAGCCATTTGCAGATATGGTAGCTGACTATGCCTGCCACAACGAAAACAAAAAATGAGATAAGGATTTCCATTTAGACACCCCATTTCTGTTGCCAGAATGGGTGCGACAACAGTTTGATTATATCAGAATATAGCCGCAGCTCAATAATTATAATTTAACCTATTTTTAATCTTTCTCCCCTTTTAGATTAATTTTCCAAGCTTATATTATAACCATCGGCAGGAGATAATGAATCAGAAATCAAAAACGCTATATAAAAACAGCGTGCTCTGATGAGATTATACTTGTAAAGCTTCAATCAATAAGGATATAATAAAAAGAGAAAACGGAGGAAAATAATTATGGAACTTAGCAGTGAAGAGAAATTTGACAGGGCGATGAAGCTATCACAGAGGACAGGGGTTAGCCTTGAGGATGCCAAGGCGGCGTTAAATGCATGCGATTTTGATATGCTTGACGCGGTTGTATATTTAGAGCAGCTTGGCAAGACGGGCGCACCACAGTATTCAAGTTACACTACGGAGCAGAATACCGGTGCCGAGAGAACAGCGGCGTATGATGAAGTTGAAGTGAAGGTGAAGAGGGTTACCTTCGGTGATTTGCTCGCAAAGTTTTTCAAGTGGGTAGGAAAGGTTATCAAGATTGGCAATGAGAATTTCTTTGATGTGACCAGGAATGGTGAGGAGATAATCAAAATGCCTATCACGGTATGTGTGCTTTTGCTTTTACTTGCATTCTGGGTATGTGTTCCGCTTCTGATTATCGGATTGTTCTTCTCATTTAGATATGGCTTTTCAGGTCCTGTATTTAGGAGGGATGACGTGTTCAATAAGGCGATGGACAAGGCTTCTGATGTCACAGAGAACATCAAGAAGGAGTTCAACGAGTAATTGCTAATCAGCATATAAAGTGATTGATGTAAAAATATAAAAACTAATATGGGTAATTGAAATGTGCAGTGTGTCAGCAAAGCTGTACAGCTGCTATGCGGCAGATTTGCATTTTACAATTACCAAAAAAGAGGGATGTATGGCTGCTGTATTGATTGTTGAGGATGAAGAGAAGATTGCGAGATTTATCGAGCTGGAGCTTAAGCATGAGGGCTATGAGGTGGGCAAGGCTGTTGATGGGAGAACCGGTCTTGCCATGGCGGAGAGCGGAAAATACGATTTAATGCTGCTTGATGTCATGCTCCCTGAGCTAAACGGAATGGAGCTTCTAAGAAGGCTCAGGAGGTCAAGCAATATGCCTGTCATCATGGTGACGGCGAGGGATGCGGTCATGGATAAGGTTTCGGGGCTTGACCTTGGAGCCGATGATTACATAACGAAGCCGTTCGCCATCGAGGAGCTTCTTGCAAGAATAAGGGTTGCGTTGAAAAAATCATCAGATATGGCAGTAATACATCCGAAATCCGATGTACTTTCATGCGGGAGAGTCAGTCTTGACAAGGCAAGACATGAGGTCAGGGTTGACACAGTGCTTGTGGAATTGACTCACAGGGAGTTCTCACTTCTTGAGTATCTGCTTGAGAATAAGAATATAGTTATGAGCAGGGACACATTGCTTGAGAAGGTATGCGGATATGATTACTCAGGGGAGACTAATGTTATAGATGTATATGTGCGTTATATCCGCACCAAGATAGATGATGCATTCGGAATTAAGCTTATATCAACGGTCAGAGGAGTGGGTTATGTCATCAAAGATGAACAGTGAGTATAGCGCAGCAGATGAAAATAAAGCTCAGACAGAGGCAAAGGGACAGCCTAACAGCGCGAAGAAGATGTATTCGATTGCAAGGCGTATCAATGCTTCATTTGTCGGCAGATTTGTGTGGCACATCCTGAAAATGGATGTGCTTATCTGCGTTGTGGCGGTTGTGTTTGGACTTTTTATAGCTGAAAAGACGGCATTCGGGGTATTTAAAGTGGGAACGCAGCGCAGCGTGGAATGGAATACAGGAAGCGATTTTTTTAAGTATAATATGACGGATGAGAATGGAAATACACAGTCGCTCAGTATAAGCAGCAATGAGGCGCGTGTTGTAATTATTGTTGGTGCGGCGATTCTGGTGACGCAGTTTTTTTCGGTGCTTGTAATGTCGGCGAATATGAAAAATAATATAAATGACAAGCTCCTGCCAATCAGGGAGATGGCGAAAAAGACGGAAAAGCTGACGAACATGGCTTATGACCAGCGTAATTTTAAAAGCCTTGAGGCTGCGATAGAGAATGTCAACACAGCGTCCCTTGACACCAGAATCAACACGGACAATAAGGAGCTTCAGGGCATTGAAAATGCACTCAATCATCTGCTTGACAGGATGAGGGAGACCTACAGACAGCAGTCGCGTTTTGTGTCGGATGCCTCGCATGAGCTAAGGACTCCGATAGCTGTTATAAGGGGCTATGCGGATATGCTTGACCGCTGGGGCAAGGAGGATGAGAGCATTCTTGATGAATCTATCGAGGCGATTAAAAATGAGTCGGAGCACATGCAGAAGCTTGTGGAGCAGCTCCTTTTCCTTGCCAGGGGCGATAGCGGAAGAAACAGCCTGCAGATTGAGAATATACAGCTTGATGAACTCATGGGGGAGGTCTTTGAGGAGTCAAAGATGATTGACACGGAGCATGAGTATGAATTCATTGGGGAGCAGGCGCAGATGAGCGGAGATGTATCAATGATAAAGCAGTGTGCAAGAATACTTATAGACAATGCGGCTAAGTATACACAGAAGGGCGATGCCATAACCATACGCACAGGAAAGAAGCCGGAGGGGGTATTTTTCAGTGTGCAGGACAATGGTATAGGCATGCATGAGGCGGATGTTGAACATATTTTTGAGCGTTTTTATCGTTCCGATGAAGCGCGGGAGCACAAGACTGGTGGAACAGGGCTGGGGCTTTCTATTGCAAAGTGGATAGTCGACAGACACAATGGATACTTTAATATCTTGACCAGGCCTGATATTGGTACTAGAATAACAGTTGTGTTTGTGGAAGCGGAACAGCTTGTAAAATAAAAATCAGTGAAATGGAGAATAACCATGAATTATAATGAGGCAATGGAAAAGCTTAAGAAGTATGGGCAGGAGCATGTACTTAAATATTATGCTAAACTTCCGGATGAGCAGAGAAATACGCTCATTGAACAGATAGACAGAACGGACTTTACGGTGATTGGACAGGCGGCGGAGACGGGAAAACGTGGCACAATTGCACCTATCAAGGCTATGACAATACCTGAGATAGATATGGGGAGGGAAAGATTTGAGCGTATCGGAATGGAGGCAGTCAAGGCGGGTAAGCTTGGTGCTGTCCTTCTTGCGGGAGGAATGGGTACAAGGCTTGGCTCCGATGCACCCAAGGGAATGTACGATATCGGAATCAGCAAGCCGGTGTATATTTTCCAGAGACTTATAGAAAATCTTATGAAGGTTGTGGAGAAGGCGGGTAATTATATCCAGCTTTTTGTTATGACCAGCGAAAAGAACCATGATGCGACGGTCGGATTTTTCAAGGAGCATGACTATTTCGGTTATGATAAGGACTATATTGCTTTTTTCAAGCAGGACATGGCTCCGGCTGCCGACTTTGACGGAAAAGTATACATGGAGGCGAAGGACAGCATAGCCACATCGCCTAACGGCAACGGTGGCTGGTTCCTCTCAATGAAGAAGAGCGGGCTTCTTGAGCTTGTGGAGAAAAGGGGCATAGAGTGGCTCAACGTGTTCGCGGTTGATAATGTGCTGCAGAGCATAGCAGATCCGGTTTTTGCCGGGGCTGTGCTTGAGGGTGGATATTCGGTTGGCTCTAAGGTTATCAGAAAGGTTAATCCACAGGAGAAGGTAGGTGTTATGTGCACCGAGGACGGCAGACCTTCGATAGTGGAGTATATTGAGCTGACAGAGGATATGCTCACACAGAGGGATGAGAACGGTGAGTATGCATATAACTTCGGTGTAATCCTCAACTATCTGTTCAAGGTTGACAAGCTTGTGAACCTTTTGGAGAGAAAGCTTCCTTATCATAAGTCGGCAAAGAAGATACCATATATCAACGAAGCCGGTGAGCTTGTCAAGCCGGAGGAGCCGAACGGCTATAAGTATGAGCAGTTCATTCTCGACATGATACAGATGCTTGACAGCTGTCTGCCTTTTGAGGTGGTGCGCGGGAAGGAGTTCGCACCGATTAAGAATAAGACCGGGGTCGATTCGGTTGAATCGGCGAGAGAGCTGCTTAGGAAAAATGGTATTGAGCTGTAAATTAAAGATTTCGTGACAAATACCGCTGTTTCGTGACAGCGGTATTGTTATAAGCATATACTGTATGGGGGAATGCAGTTGGGACACTGGTGTCAGACCCCTGTCCCGGAACTTGGGACAGGGGTCTGACACCAGTGTCCCAAGCAGCCACCACCCATGTTCCAGCCGCCTATGCTCTATCGGCAAAATTAGTTATAACTTATAAACTCCGCATACACACACTGTTCATCTTCCGGAAGCTCTGAGGAGCCTGCCGTATTACGTGATGGAAGATATGCGTACATTCCGTGCATTGCGCCGGTGAAGCGCTTGCCCTTTTTAAGTCCTTCATCGCAGAGATAATATACGTTCTCAAGCGTACATACATGGGTGAAAGATGTGTCATTTTCAGAGGCTATATTATCAGCTATATCGTCCGAGGCTGCATTGCTGCCGGTAAAATCATTCATATTGGAGGTATCCGCTATCCGGTATGAAAAATCTCTTCTGAGATAGCCGGTGTCTATCTTAAATTCAATGATTAAGCCGGAAGAGAGTGCGTCAAGGCTTGAGGCAGTGATAACAGGTGCGTCATGAGCTGAGGCAGTGACAGCCGGTGCTGTACCAAGTTCGAAACACGCCGCGTCGGTGGTTGCGGTGTCGATGTGTTCGCTCACCTTGAGAAGCAGTCTGCCGTTATTGTTCACAACATTGAAGGTGAGATATGTATTTTCATCATAATAGCAGGTGACGCCGGCTTCACCACCGGTATAGTGCAGTACATCGCTGTCAAGGCTCAGCGCTGCCGTGATGGTAAAGCAGAATTTTTCCTGCGGACGGACAAGGATATTTCTTGAGTACATTGTGGAGAGCGGTGTGCGTCCTGCACGCAGCAGAAGCGTGCTGCAGCCTGCATGTATGCTGCAATCTGCATGTGTGTTGATATCTGCCATTGTGCTGATAGAATTACCGATAGGATTACCACCTATATAATTAATAGTATCAGTGCCTTTGGAAATCAATTTATAAGCATCTGGCTCCGGCACACGCACCCATGACCACACAGGGGACAGGTTATCGCCTGAACCGAAGCTGTCATAGGCGGCAGGCGCAAAAGCATGCTCCGGAAGATTTGGCTTTTTAGCGAGGGTGCTTGGTCCTTCGAGATTATTAACCATAGGCCAGCCGTCTGCCGTCCATGTTATTCTGTCAAGCGCCGTCTCACGGCCGAGAAGACTGTATTTACCCTCGACCTGCCTGCCGCACAGGTAAGGGATGAACCATTCTCCGTTCGGTGTTTTTACCGGCTTGCCGTGTCCACAGCGCTGTATGCCTGCCTTTGGGTTGGTCTGTCTCATTATAGGGTTGAAAGGGCATGGCTCATATACCCCGAACAGGCTGCGGCTTCGCGCCACGGTTATGCGGTGGCCTTCCCCGGTGCCACCTTCGGCCTGAAAAAGATAGTACCAACCGTCCTTTTTCAGAAGGTGTGAACCCTCCGGTGCACGCTTCTGGCTTCCGTAATACAGAAGTGCTGCAGGGCTTAGCTGTCTTGTGCCGTCGCTGCTTATCTCGAATATTCTGGCACCGCGGTTTAACAGCATATATCTCCTGCCATCATCGTCGGTGAATATTGATGGGTCGATACCATCTTCATCAATGAATGAAGGCTTGCAGTAAGGTCCCTCAGGCTTATCTGATGATACAACCATCTGCCGCCTGTATACCGTGCCTGTGTCATTTAACCTGTAGGTGGCAGTGATATAGAATCTGCCATTATAGTACGATATATCGGGCGCCCAGTAGCCGCGACCGCCCTCAAGCTCATTTATATACGCCCATTCGGGATTGGTTATGGCATGTCCTATTATTTCCCAGTGTATTAAATCCTTTGAATGGGATATTGGAATACATGGAAAATATATGAATGAGGAGTTGACCATATAGAAATCATCGCCAACGCATACAATAGAAGGGTCGGGGTGCATGCCTGTGCGTATCGGGTTTCTGTACATGCCGTCAATATCACCGTATAATTCTTTAAAATAAGAGATAACCTTCTTTGCTCCGCTTTCTATCGCAATATCATAAGGAGTGACCAGATTTCTATCTCCTGAAAGTCCGGAAAAACCCAGCCGTTCTACTATATATTTTACAAGCTCAACATTATCTGTTGGGACGGCATAAAAGAGAACAGTTCTGTTATCATCATCAGTTTCATTGAAGCTTGCACGAGAATATTCTACAATATATTTAAAAATCTCAGTATTTCCTGTTGAAGCCGCCAGATTAGGAAGTGTGATACCGTTATACAGCTCGTCTATACAGGAGGGATTTTCAAGCTGTATTTTTTTTACTGCTTCGAGATTGCCCGAGATTATTGCTTCCGCCATTGTCATATTGAGTACCTTCTTTCTATATATTTTGTGTATAACAGATGTTAACACAATTATAAATTATGCAGAAAAAAATAAAAGAGAAAATTTTGTTATAAATATCGTTAATTTTCTGTAATGTAAGCAAATTATAAAATATAAATAAATATTGCAAAAGATATAGCTTTGTTGAGTGAAAAATATGGAAATATTTTTGTCTATATGTTAAAATGAATTTAATATTGTAAATAATATTTATATTCAATCATTAAATGTATGGAAAAGGTAGATTTTAAGTGGTACTAGAGCGGAAAAGAGGATTGGATAATGGATACAGAAGTATTGGAAAAGAAAATTGAGGCTTTAGAGCATGCTCAGGCGGAGAGCACAATGAAGCCTGACCTTGAGAGACGTTTTCTGGAGGTGCTCTGCCGTGATTATACAGCGGTATACCATGTGGGGCTTAAGGATGACTTCGTGGAACCGCTGACAGTGTCATCTGTTGCAAATGCGGCAAAGATACCCCAGATGCTGCAGAGAATAAGAAGCAGTTATACGGAGATAATCAGACTGTACTGCGACAAATATGTAGCTCCGGCAAACAGCAAGGAATTTTTGCGGGTGATGCAGAGGGAGAGCCTGTTGGAGGAGCTGTCAAAAAAGGGCAGGGTTGTTTACAGATACGAGAGTGTGCCGAATGCAGCCGGGCAGCGTTTCTTTGAGGTGCAGATTGTGTGCATTGACGAGAAGGAGTTTGACGGAAATGTCATATTGGCGTTTCATCATATAGATGATATTATGACGATAGAACAGAAATATCAATGGGAGCTGGAAAAGCTGGCATACCTTGATTCACTCACAGGGCTTGAAAACCGTGCGGCTTTTACAAGGGAGCTTAACGCATTTGAAAATAAACCCAATGCGGCGTGCATAGTGGCAGATGTCAATAATCTTAAGCTGTGCAATGACAGATATGGTCATATAGAGGGCGACAGAGCAATTAAGGATGCGGGAGAATGCCTGAGCAGGGCGTTTGAAGGTATGGGAAAATGTTACAGAATAGGCGGAGATGAATTCTGTGTGCTTATCGAGGCGGGAGAACAGACGAAGATTCTTGCATCGCTTGGACAGTTTGAAGGTTTTATTGAAGAAAAAAATCAGAACCGTGTTATGCCTATATCGGTTGCATGCGGATATGGGGTGCGTGAAAAGCAGGGCGAGAGCATGGAACAGCTTTTCAACCGCAGCGATGAGATGATGTATGATGTGAAATACAGGATGAAAAGGGAATTTCCTGTGTATTGTGAGGAGAGAATCAAGAATTATCTCAATGTGCTCAACATTGTATCAAAGTCAACGGATTCGTATCTGTATCTGTGGGATATAACAAGAGATCAGAACTGGTTTTTTGGCGATATAGATGAGAGCTATGCACTGAGGCAGGACGGTAAGGCTATGAGCACGATAGCTGATATGGAAAAGATTGTCTATCCCGCAGACAGGCAGGCACTGCATGAGGATCTGCAGAAGATAATAGATGGAAAAAAGCAGACACACAATATGAATTACCGTTGGATTAACCGAAACGGTGAGGCTGTATGGATCAGCTGTAGGGGAACGGTAATCAATGATGACAAGGGTAAGCCTTTTGTCATGATAGGAATGGTGTCCGACAAGAAGCTGAGATTTTTCTATAATCCTCTCACCAAGCTGTTTAATAAGAATAAGATGCTTATAGACCTGAAAAAGGATTTCTATGGAAAAAATACAGGCTATTTTATGATGATCGGCGTAGATAATCTTGCCAACATCAATCTTAAACATGGCAGGCGCTATGGGGATGAAGTGATTAGAAGGTGTGCAGAGGTTTTTGAAAAAAGAGTTTCCCTCCATAGAATATGGCATGTGGAAAATAATTGTTTTGCAATGTACCTTGATGCTGACAATGAAAATGAAGTGAAAAAGATATTCAACGGATTTTTGAAGGAAATGTCTGATACCTGCACCCTCTCGGCAGGAGTTGTGCCTAATAACACGGGTATGTTCGGCACGGAGGAGGATATGTATTCATGTGTGGAGATGACCTTTGAGAAGGCGAAGGCTTCGGGTGTTGCTTCTGTGTCATTCTTCTCACAGCAGGATTTAGAGCAGAGAGTAAAATCACTCCAGTTTCTGGATGAATTACAGCTTAGTGTAAAGAATGGCTGTGAGGGCTTTTACCTATGTTATCAGCCGCAGGTTAAGACAGGAAACTATCAGGTATACGGAGCGGAGGCACTGCTCCGCTATCATTCGGAGAAGAGAGGACAGGTATATCCGGACGAATTTATACCGCTTCTGGAGCAGTCTAAGCTTATCAATGTCGTGGGAATGTGGGTTCTTGCAACTGCACTTGAGCAGTGTAAGGAATGGAGAAGGTTCGACAAGGATTTCAGCATGAGCGTCAATGTTTCGGCCGTGCAGCTTAAGGAGAAGGATATTGCCGAAAGGGTTCTCAATATTTTGAGGGAATCCGGTCTGCCGGGAAGTGCTTTGACCATTGAGATTACGGAGTCCATACAGCTTCAGGGCAATGACAATTTTATGGATATTTTTAATCGCTGGCGTGATGCGGGAATTGAGATATCCATAGATGATTTCGGAACCGGTTATGCAAGCATGGGTTATCTTAAGAAGCTCAATGTAAACGAGATTAAGATTGACAGGATGTTCGTAAGAGGTGTCGAGGAGGCAACCTACAATTACAGGCTTATAAGCAACATGATTGAATTTGCCAAGAATAATTCAATCCGTATATGCTGCGAGGGCGTTGAGAGTGTGCAGGAGCTTACGGTGTTGGAGGGACTGTCACCGAATCTTATACAGGGCTATCTGTTCTCGAAGCCATGCGAGAAGGATAAGTTTGAAAATCTGTTCCTCAATAGTCACACAAGTGAATACGAGGAACATGAGAAATTTGTCCGGAAGCTCTATGAGTTCAAGGACAGAATGCAGGTTATCTATTTCAATACCAAGGATATTCTTAGAAAGACGGAGCTTGGACTATGGATTATAAGAATAAATGAAAAAGAGAATTACTGTGAGCTGCATACCGATGAGACGATGGAGAAGGTAATAGCTGTTGACAGGAAATACACACCGCAGGAGTGTTATCACTACTGGTATGACAGAATAGATGAACGCTTCAAGGACTATGTCGATGAGAATGTGAAGAAGATGATAGAGTCTGACAAGATTGTACAGCTTCATTATCGATGGCAGCACCCGAAGCTTGGCGGGATAATGGTGCGCTGCTGCGGAAGACGTGTCGAGGATTCGGACGGTATGATTACACTTGAGGGCTATCACAGAATGATAAGCAATGTTGAGAATGCAGTGAAGGATATGTAGAATATTTAACAGACAGATGGAGGATATTATGGTAAAGCATGTTATTTTATGGAAGCTTAAGGAAATGGACGAAAAAGAGACTGAGAGCGTAAAGGCAGGAATCAAGGAGGGACTTGAAGGTCTTGCCGGAAGGATACCGGGTCTTGTGGAGATACATGTACATACCAATGGTCTTGCAGGCTCCAATGCTGACGTCATGCTGGATTCGACCTTTACCGATGAGGAGGCGCTTAAGGCTTATGCCGTGAATCCTGCGCATGTTGCGGTTGCGGACGGCAGGGTAAGACCGTATACTGCGGTGAGGACATGCCTTGATTTTACTATATAGCATGATTGTAATTTCTATTTGACAAAATAATAGAAAAAATATATCATGAGGTTTAATGATTTTTGGAGGAAACAGAAAATGCAGCAGGAAGCTTATAATCACAAAACAATTGAAAAAAAATGGCAGAAATATTGGGATGAACACCAGACCTTTAAGACTGATGTGTGGGATTTTTCCAAGCCTAAGTACTATGTGCTTGATATGTTCCCTTACCCTTCAGGCGTAGGTCTTCATGCAGGACATCCGGAAGGATATACGGCAACAGATATTATGTCAAGAATGAAAAGAATGCAGGGCTACAATGTGCTTCACCCGATGGGCTATGATTCCTTCGGACTCCCGGCAGAACAGTATGCCGTATCTACAGGGCATCATCCTAATGGGTTTACCGAGAGCAATATTGAGACATTCTCAAAGCAGCTTAAAGAGTTAGGCTTTGACTATGACTGGACAAAGATGCTTGCGACAAGTGACCCTAAGTTCTATAAGTGGACACAGTGGATTTTTAAACAGCTCTATCTTGCAGGCTATGCCAAGCTTGTTGACATGCCGGTTAACTGGTGTGAGGAGCTGGGGACAGTTCTTTCCAATGACGAGGTAATTGACGGCAAGTCTGAGAGAGGCGGTTATCCTGTAGTAAGAAAGAACATGAAGCAGTGGGTAATCGACCAGCCGGCATTCGCAGAGAAGCTTCTTGAGGGTCTTAATGAGATAGACTGGCCTGAGTCGACTAAGGATATGCAGAGACACTGGATTGGCAAGTCAGAGGGCGTTGAGGTTGATTTTAAGATTGTAGGCGGCGGAGAGTTCTCCATTTACACGACCTGTATAGAGACAATCTATGGTATCACATTCATGGTTCTTGCACCGGACGGACAGCTTGTCAAGGAACTTATGCCGAGAATAGAGAATAAAGAAGAGGTTGAAGCATACATCGCAGAGACACTCAAGAAAAACGATATGGATCGTACTGAGCTTAACAAGACCAAGTCTGGCTGTAAGCTCAAGGGAATATATGCGGTTAACCCTGTAAATGGCAGGGAGGTTCCTGTATTTATAGGAGATTTCGTACTTGCAAGCTATGGAACAGGTGCTGTTATGGCGGTTCCTACACATGACCAGAGAGATTTTGAGTACGCTGTTGCACACAATATTCCGATGATTCAGGTAATTGATGGTGCAGATGTGAGTGAGCATGCTTTTGAGAAGGGGGATTACCTCGGAAAGGGTTGTAAGCTCATCAATTCGGAGGAGTTTACAGGTCTTACCGTTGAGGAGGCTAAGAAGGCTATCACAGATAAGCTTGTCGGAATGGGAATTGCCAGAAGAAAGGTCAACTATCACTTCCGAGAGTGGATTTTTGCAAGACAGAGATACTGGGGTGAGCCTGTACCTATTGTATATCTTGAGGATGGTTCAATACATGTGCTTGCAGATGATGAGCTTCCGCTTGTACTTCCTGAGCTTGAGGATTATAAGGGAAAGAACGGACAGGCACCTCTTGAGAACGCTGTAGAGTGGAAGCAGTACAACCACAATGGCTTAAAGGGCAGGAGAGAGACATCTACAATGCCGGGAAGTGCCGGTTCAAGCTGGTATTATATGAGATACATCGACCCAGATAACGATAAAGAGTTCGCTGATCAGGAGCTTTTAAAGCACTGGATGCCTGTTGATTTATACATCGGGGGACCGGAGCATGCTGTAGGTCATCTTATGTATTCAAGAATCTGGAACCGTTTCCTCTATGACAAGGGACTCTCACCTGTAAAGGAGCCGTTTAAGAAGCTTGTTCATCAGGGAATGATTCTTGGCTCTAACGGAATCAAGATGGGTAAGCGTTTTCCTGAGTTCGTTGTAAATCCTAGTGATATCGTGAGGGATTACGGTGCAGATACCTTAAGACTCTATGAGATGTTCATGGGACCACTTGAGGCTTCTAAGCCATGGAGCGCAACAGGTGTTGAGGGTGCTAAGCGTTTCATCGTGAGAGTATGGAATTTCTTTACTAATCCGGATAACATTTCGGATGCGAACAAGGATGAGCTTACAATGCTCTACCATCAGACTGTAAAGAAGGTTACGAATGACTTTGAGAACCTTGCTTTTAATACTGCCATCAGCCAGATGATGATATTCGTAAACCAGCTCTACAAGACAGGAACATGCCCGAAGGAGTATGCAGAAGGATTTATAAAGATGCTTTCATGTATCTGTCCTCATGTAGGTGAGGAGCTTTGGTCTGTATTAGGACATGACGATACAATTGCATACGAGGCATGGCCACAGTTCATAGAGGAGCTTACAGTTGAGGATGCCATCGAGATTGCAGTTCAGATTAATGGTAAGACCAAGGGTGTTGTCAAGGTTTCCAAGGATGCCGATAAGGATACAGTTCTTGCGGCTGCTAAGGATGCAGTTAAGGAGAAGCTGACACTGAACATCGTCAAGGAAATCTATGTTCCGGGCAAGATTGTAAACATTGTATGTAAATAATTGATTACTTTGAATAATGCTGTGACAGTGCTGCCATGGCATTATTCTATATTGGAACATATAATTGCGGTAATCATTTTGCCGGTAAACAGTTGTGCGGTGTTCCGGAGAAATTGCATGATATCCGGCTGTTACACACTGATTTTTGCAATTATACAGATTCCATATTAATGTGTAAGGAGAAATTGTATGCATTCACCACTTGAAATTGCAAGAAATTTTGTTGAGATTGGTATTCACAAGGTTAAGTTGTCAGCGTGGAAGATGCTGATACTTGGCTTTTTTGCTGGAATGTTCATAGGCTTTGCGGGAATTGCTTCGACAACAGCTTCCGCAACCATTGCCTCAGCTTCAGTTGCAAGACTTGTCAGCGCATGTGTATTTCCCGCCGGAATGGCTATGGTTCTTGTTGCCGGAAGTGAACTCTTTACCGGAAATAATCTGATTATAATAAGCGTTCTGCAGAAAAAGGCAACCGTAGCCGGCATGCTTAAGAACTGGTTCTTTGTATTTCTTGGGAACTTTATCGGAGCCGGTTTTGTTGCGGTTATGGTTGTATATTCCCATGTACCTGATTTGTACAACGGACTTCTTGCACAGAAGGTTGTTGCCGCGGCAATGTCGCGGATAAACCAGAGCTTTTCTGAGGCATTTATGAGAGGCGTATTGTGCAATATCCTTGTATGTATTGCCGTGTGGGCTGCGTTTGCCGCTAAGAGAGTGTCTGGAAAGCTGCTTATGAGCTTCTGGCCGGTAATGCTGTTCGTATTGTGCGGTTTTGAACACAGCATTGCGGACATCTATTTTGGCATAGCCGGAATAGCTGCCGCAGGCGAATACGGCATTGCTGCCGCAGGACTTAACTTCGGAAGCTTTCTCTTAAAAAATCTCCTTCCGGTCACACTTGGAAATATTGTCGGCGGAGCAGGAATCGTTGGAATAGGTTACTGGCTTGTGTATCTTCGTCATACTCCGCTTAGTCCGATGACGATTGAGGCGGAGCAGGAAGAGATAGATATTGCGGAGGAATATTAATTGGTAAGGGCGGTGCAATGACCGTTTGGAAATGAGGTTTGTATGACACAGTATTCTTTTTTACAAGTAATAATGTTCTTTTTTGCATATTGCTTTTTGGGCTGGATATGGGAGACAGGTTATGTGTCAATCAGAGAGCATAAATTCGTAAATCGTGGTTTCCTTCATGGACCGCTCATACCGATATATGGTTTCGGTGCGATGGCTATACTTTTTGCGACGCTTCCTGTTAAGGATAATCTTTGGCTTGTATTTATATGTGGTATGCTTGGCGCTTCGGCACTTGAGCTTGTGACAGGCTGCACGATGGAGGCTATATTCCATGTAAGATATTGGGACTATACCAATATTCCTACTAACATAAAAGGTTACATCAGCCTGCCGACATCAATAGTGTGGGGATTATTTTCAATTCTTATGATAAAGTTCATACATAAGCCGATTGAACATGCTGTGCTCAGTCTCTCGCAGACTGCGACGGAAGTGCTGACAGTATTTCTTGTGATGTTCGGAAGCATGGATCTTGGAATATCTATCAGGGATGCTCTTGATTTAAAGGAGATATTGAAGCATATTTCCGAGATGGAAAGAGTGCAGCGTGCACAGAAGCGCATGGATGTCATTGCGGCTGTATTTGACAATGATGTTGAGAATTTTAAGGAAAAGATTACAAACAGGCTGTCCGGAATGGAGAAAGGCGAGTTCAGACGTATTGAAAGTCTCCTTGAACGTAACCCATCGGCTAGGTCTACAAGATATTCAGAGCTTTTCGACAGCTTTAAGACTACAATCAAGGAGCTTAAAAGACCGGGTAAAAATGAGAGTACAGACAATGAGTAACTAAGCGTTTTTGAGCATTTGCATGAAGAGGTCTAATTTTCCCTGCTGTTCAGGGTTCATATCATCCCTCAATATATTTATGATGGCATTGGTTTCATCCTGTGTGAAGCTGATGCCTTCTTTTTTTGCCTTGTTTGAAACGGCAAGAAGGAGCGGGAGCATTTCATCGCTGCCTTTTCCCTTAGCTATGTTGGCAAAATTGTTTATAAGAGCTGCCTTGCGTGGGTCGAGCCCATCGGTGATGTGTGATGTGTTCATATTAAAACTCCTTTCATAGTCAATAAAAAATCATAAGAGCGATTCAAATTTACGGCACTGTGCTAGCTGTTCCGGTGACAAAAGTCCTGAGAGCATATCGAGCGGAGAAGGCTGATAAGGTGGTTTTGGCGGAGGACAGCTATCTGGCCGGTTGTGCGTATTTTCATACTGCTTACCATCGCCGGGGTTACAGGCACATGGAGGCTTTTGCGGCGGTTTGTCACCCGGAGTGTCATGCGGCCTGCTACAAGGATTATCGTCTGGAGCGCCATGAGGCTTGCCGCAAGGATTATCGCCGGGAGTAAATGGTGGCTTACCGGCAGGCTTGCCGCATGGAGCACCGGAAGGTTTATCAGGAGGCCTGCCGCCGGGTACACATGGAGGCTTGCCGGGTGTCGGCGGGGGACATGGATTGGAATTGAGTGCAGCCTGAATTTTCTGTGCCTTTATCATGCCAATCATCATATCAAGCTGCTTCTGTTCCTCCGGTGAGCAGTAGCCCTTAAGCTCTGAGAGCATATCATCCCCACACGGAGGCTTGAACATACATGCCGGAATGCGGTTGTGATTAAAGAAATCGAGTGTCATGTTAAATTCGATTATGCGCACCATGAGTCCGAACATTTTCTGCTGTGAAGGCTCTAAAAATGGAATGAGAGCCTTGAGAAGCTGCGTGCTTCTTCCGATGGTCCGCTCATCAAATTCAGTTTGTATTATTGACTGGTGCGGTGGTTTTGGTGGCATGGGCGTGGGTCCTTTTTATGTAGTGGGATGGGTTATCGATAAAATATATGCATATATAAAAAAAATATGCCACAAGGGGCTTGACAGGTTGGGGATTGGCGGTTTACTTTGCCAGGGAATAGTCATAATTATAATGGCGATTGTATTGGTAGTTAAGATTATAAAGAAAAGATGATGGAAAAGCCAACAATAAAGGAAAAGGGCAGGGAAATAACACCCCTGCCCTTTGCGTCTGCAGCCTTTTAGAAGCCGCATCCACCGCCGCAGAAAAGAAGAATAAGAATCAACCATATACAACTGTTGTTGCCGCATCCGCCGCCGCAGCCGCAGTCATCACCATTGCCGCAGCCGAAGACATTGGAAAGAGATGTTCCGTTGCCGTTGCCGCACAGGCAGGAGAGAAGAATTATCCAGATGATAATATTGCAGCTGTTGCAGCCTCCGTTGTTGGAACCTCCACATCCGCCGCCGCATCCACAGTTTGTTGCTGCTAAATCACTCACTATAGTTTCCTCCAAAATCTTTATACACTTCATAATATGCCGCGAATGGAAATGTGTTACCGGCTTTATGTATTTTTTTAATCAAAACATACCTTGTTTTTTTAATAATCATATTGTATGATACAAGAAGAAAAATGCAGGCATTAGAGCATTTGAGGTTAATCGGAAAATATAGTGCCGTGGTGAGCATGTGCAGATGGAGGACTTTATGGATAAGATTAAGATGACTACACCTCTTGTGGAGATGGACGGAGACGAGATGACAAGAGTACTTTGGAAGGTGATTAAGGATGAGCTTCTGCTTCCTTTTGTCGAGCTTAACACAGAGTATTATGATTTGGGTCTTGAGTACAGAAATGAGACAAATGATCAGGTCACAGTTGACGCAGCCATGGCAACTAAGAAATATGGTGTGGCCGTTAAGTGTGCAACCATCACACCTAACGCAGCCAGAATGACAGAGTATAACCTCAAGGAAATGTGGAAGAGTCCTAACGGAACAATCCGTTCAATACTTGACGGAACGGTTTTCCGCGCTCCGATTATAGTTAAGGGCATTGAACCGCTTGTCAAGAACTGGAAGAAGCCTATAACGATTGCCAGACATGCCTACGGCGATGTGTATAAGGCTGTTGAGATGAAGGTTCCGGGTGCAGGTAAGGCCGAGCTTGTCTATACAGACACAGAAGGAAATGAGAAGAGGGAGCTTATCCATGAGTTCAAGGGTGCCGGAGTTATTCAGGGCATGCATAACGTGGAGGCTTCCATAGAGAGCTTTGCGAGAAGCTGCTTTAATTATGCGCTTGATACGAAGCAGGATGTATGGTTTGCGACGAAGGATACCATATCTAAGAAGTATGACCACACCTTCAAGGATATTTTTGCGGAAATTTTTAAGAACGAATATGAAGAGAAGTTCAAGGAAGCAGGAATAGAGTATTTCTACACACTTATCGATGATGCGGTTGCAAGAGTAATACGTTCAGAGGGCGGATATATCTGGGCATGCAAGAACTATGACGGAGATGTAATGAGTGATATGGTTGCGACAGCGTTCGGTTCACTCTCAATGATGACATCAGTGCTTGTGTCTCCACAGGGCTACTATGAGTACGAGGCAGCACATGGCACCGTACAGCGTCATTATTATCGTTACCTCAAGGGTGAGCAGACATCCACCAACCCTATTGCTACAATCTTTGCATGGACAGGCGCTCTCAGAAAGAGAGGAGAGCTTGACGCAAATAAGGAGCTGATGCAGTTCGCAGATAAGCTTGAGAAGGCTACGATTGATACTGTTGAGGGAGGCCAGATGACAGGTGACCTTGCAATTATAACATCTATAAAGGACGCAAAGACTCTCAACAGCACAGATTTCATAAAGGCAATCCGTACTACACTTGAGGCTATGCTCTAGGAAAAGGCAGCGGTGTACAGATTATGGTTAAGCTTATATTAAGCGATGTTGATGGAACGCTTTTAGCCAGGGGCGAAGGCGCTTTTGATGACAGTGTGTTTGAGGTTATTGACAGACTTTATGAGCGTGGAATACATTTTGCCGCAGCCAGCGGGAGAGGATACAGCGACCTTCACAGGCTCTTTGCGCCTGTGAGGGACAAGATGGCTTTTGTGTGCAGTGACGGAGCCATGACAATAAGTGATGGTAAAATTCTTGATATTAATTCAATGAATAAAGATGATGTGACAGCGCTGGCTGAGGACATTACATGCTCTGAGGGATGTGAGTTCCTCCTGTATGGGCGTGAGAAGCTGTATATCAGCCCTAAGACGGAGAAATACAGAGGCTTTATTGTCAATAGATACCGGGACAGCATTTCATTCGTGGATAGTGTGAAGGATGTTGGAAAAATAGAGGACGATTTTCTCAAGCTGTCGGTGTATGCGATAAACGGAGTTGACTCCTGCAGCAGCTATTTTAAGGATAACTGGATGGATACATTTGAATTGGTCTATAATGCTAACAACTGGATGGAATTTGTTGCGAAGGGAATAAGCAAGGTGTCCGGTGTTGAAGCACTTTGCCGTAAGTATTCTATCAACATGGATGAGGTTATGGCATTCGGCGATGGCGGTAACGATATCAAGCTTCTTGGCACGGTAGCCTATGGCTATGCCATGGATTATGCGCCGGAGACGGTGAAGGCAGCAGCGGGGTATATAACCGATGATGTTATGGAGACGATACGCAGACAGGTGCTTGCCTGATGTAATGGTGATTGTGATAGTGGTATATAGGCAGGCAGTTTTTACAGGAAATTATCAATCTATACATAGGTCATCATGGTGATGAAAAATTGAAATATAAATAGTCGTGGGGAAGCTGTTTTATGTCGGAACAGATTTATTACAAGGCAACCGGAATAAAGGAAAAGGTGGTACAGGAAATTATTGCTCTTGCAAAGAAGTATCAGGTTGAGAAGGTCATACTATTCGGTTCGCGGGCAAGAGGTGATTTTAAAGAGCGCAGTGATGTGGATTTGGCGTTTCGCGGAGGAAAGAGTAGCCGTTTTATGTTGGATGTCGATGAGGAAACCTCCACTTTGCTGGAATTTGATATCATTGATTTGAACAAACCGGTAAGGGAGGAATTGTTGGAGTCAATCAAGCGAGAGGGAATTGTGTTGTATGAAAAAATATGACAATTTTAAAGCTGCATTAAATAATTTGAAGGATATTTATGACTATAAAGAACCTTATGGAAATGTAGAGATAGCCGGAATGGTTGGTCTGTATGAAATATGTTTTGAGCAGGCATGGAAAGCGATGAAGGAGCTTCTTGAAAATTATGGATATGCTGACAGCGCTACAGGTTCTCCGAGGACTATACTTAAAACTGCGTATAAAGCAGGAATGATACAGGATGAGGAGCTGTGGCTGGATGCGCTTGCTTCGCGAAATAATGTTGCAAATGCGTATAATGAAGCGGTTGCGATGGACATAATAAAGCAGACAAAAGACATATACTATGCAATGTTTGTCAATCTGTCATATACGATTGAAGAAAATTGGATGTAATATTGCGCCATTGTAAAAAGTAAAATTGTCAAAAATAAAATATATTCAGGGTTGACATTACAACATTTTTGAAATATACTTCCATAGGTAAAGCGTTGACGAGAAGAGTACCGGGATAAGATTTTTCAGAGAGAGACACATTCGGTGCGAGTGCCTTAGAATACTGTTTCGGGAAGACCACCTCCGAGCGGCCTTAATACGGCACGGTGATTCCGTTATCATCACAAAGAGATATTCCTGTTGATATATGATGATATATTGTGCAGACTTTTGAATTATTATTGTATACGGAAAGATAGTTATTCAATCATTGCTTGCCGGATATATTGTATTCATATAGATTTCAATGAGAATAATAAGGGTGGAACCGCGGATATGTATATTCGCCCCTTATACAGATGGAAAGCCACTGTATAGGGGGCTTTTTGTATGTGTATATTGCTACGTCAAAGTGATAAAAAATTATAAGGAGATTTTTAAAATGGTAGATTTTAAAGCAGATGAGAGACTGAATACTCTCAATCATTCATGTGCACATGTTATGGCACAGGCTGTTAAGCACCTTTATCCTAACGCTAAGTTCTGGGTAGGACCTGTTGTAAAGGAAGGATTTTACTACGATATCGACCTTGGCGATGTGGCTGTAAATGATGAGATTATCGCAGCTATCGAGAAGGAGATGAAGAAGGTCTGCAAGGAAGGCAAGAAGATTTTCAGAAGAGAGGTTACTAAGGCAGAGGCTCTTGAGATGTTCAAGGACGATATGTATAAGCTTGACCTTATAAACGGACTTGAGGACGGCAACATCACAGTGTATGACCAGGGTGACTTCACAGACCTCTGCCGTGGACCTCATGTTGATAACACAAAGCTTTGTAAGAACTTCAAGCTTGTAAAGTACTCGGGCGTTTACTGGAAGGGTGACGCTAACAATCATGTTATGCAGAGAATTTACGGAGTATGTTTCCCGACAGCCGAGGAGCTTGAGGAGCACCTTAGGTTACTTGAGGAGGCTAAGGAGCGTGACCACAGAAAGATTGGCAAGGAAATGGAAATCTTTATGACTGATGACCTCATCGGACGTGGACTTCCTATGTTCTTACCAAAGGGCTACACAGTATGGCAGGAGCTTGAGAACTACATCAAGGCTAAGGAGAGAAAGCTTGGCTATCTTCACGTTATGACACCTTGTGTAGGTACAGTTAACCTTTATAAGACCTCTGGCCACTGGGATCATTATAAGGAGAATATGTTCCCTGCTATGGAGGTTGAGGGAGAGTCATTCGTACTTCGCCCTATGAACTGTCCTCATCATATGATGATTTATGCTAATAAGATGCATTCATACAAGGATTTACCTATGAGAATAGGTGAGATAGCACATGACTTCAGATTTGAGGCAAGCGGTACTCTTAAGGGAATCGAGAGAGGAAGACATTTCTGCCAGAATGACGCACATCTTTTCGTCACACCTGAGCAGATTGAGTCTGAGTTTTCCAAGGTTGTTGACCTTATATTTGACACATACAAGGATTTCGGAATCACAGATTACAGATGTGTTCTTTCACTCAGGGATCCTGAGGATAAGGTTAAGTACCACGATGACGATGAGATGTGGAACAATGCAGAGAATGCACTCAGAAAGGTATTAAATGACCTTGGAATCGAGTACACAGAGGAAATCGGTGAGGCTGCCTTCTACGGACCTAAGCTTGATGTGAATGTTAAGCCTGCTGTAGGTAATGAGTATACACTCTCAACCTGCCAGCTTGACTTCTGTCTCCCGGCTAAGTTCAACTTAACTTATGTTGACAAGGATGGTCAGAAAAAGACACCTGTTGTTCTTCACAGAGCAATCCTTGGTTCACTTGACAGATTCATGGCTTACATCCTTGAGGAGACTAAGGGTAACCTTCCATTGTGGCTTGCTCCTGTACAGGCAGTTATCCTTCCTGTTAAGAATGAGGATGAGGAGCTTAACGCTTACTCACATGAACTCTACGATTATCTTGCTTCTAACGGAATCAGAGTTGAGATTGACGAGAGAAATGAGAAGCTTGGCTATAGAGTGCGTGAGGCACAGGTCAAGAAGACACCTTATCTTATCGTGCTTGGTAAGAACGAGGCTAATGACAAGACTGTAAGCTACAGGCTTCACGGTGAGCAGAATTCAACAACAGTATCCAGGGAGGACTTCCTTGCAATGCTTAAGGATGAAATTGCTGCTAAGAAGCTTAATCCGGCAGCCTCTAAATAGTATTTCGGATTTTAATATTTCGCATTTATGACTATAAGACTTCATGCACAGTGATTTTTGGCTGTGTGTGAAGTCTTTTTTTGTAGACCGGCATATTCACATGAAATGGATATAATCTGAAAATTATGTAATAATTGAAAATATAATAACCGAATGATATACTTAAGCTTAGATTGAAATATTATTATGGCTGTGAAACGGAGTAAGTTTGAAAGTGAAACTTTCAAACAACTTATTGGTGGCAGTACTGCAAGCAGTGCTTGCAGTATGCAGGGGGATAAGTTTGAAAGAAAAACTTTCAAACTACTTATTGGTGGCAGTACTGCAAGCAATGCTTGCAGTATGCAGGGGTATAAAAATGATAGTTAATTATAAAATGATATTGCAGTATGACGGCACGCGGTACAATGGCTGGCAGAAGCAGGGAAATACTAAAAACACAATATAGGGAAAGCTGGAGGAGATTCTTTCAAAGTATTTTGAACAGGAGATAGAGCTTCATGGTTCGGGGAGAACCGACGCAGGGGTTCACGCTGTCGGACAGGTGGCTAATTTTAAAGTAGAGTATCAGAAGGCTTCGATAGATAAAATATATGGAGCGGAAAATAGTATAGGTGCTGATAAAGAGGCTGGCGGGCTGAAGAACAATGCTGTTGAAAAAATAAAGGATGAGCTCAACTCATTTCTTCCGGAGGATATCAGGATACTCACTCTCGAGCAGGCAGATAACCGCTTCCACGCAAGACTCAACGCAGTGGAAAAGGAATATCGCTACTATATAAGCCTTGACAGAAAGCGCGATGTGTTCGGAAGAAAGTATATGGCACAGCTTGAATATCCGGAGAAGCTGGACATGGAGAGAATGAGGTCTGCATCTGAAAAATTTATCGGGGAACATGATTTTCAGGGATTTTCGGACAACAAATCTAAAAAGAGCACGATAAGGCGGATTGACAGTATTGAGTTTAGATTGTGCAGTGAGAATATAGATAATGCTGATAATTATACAGAAAAAGCCCACAATGGCAATGTATCCGCTGTGCAGGACGGCTGTCTTGAGATTATTTTCCGCGGCAATGGCTTCCTGTACCACACAGTGAGACTCATTGTAGGAACGCTGTTAGCTGTCGGCATGGGAGAGACTTCCGCAAATGTGGTGGATGCGGTATTTGAGAGCCGCGACAGAAAGAGGGTTCCATATATGGCACCTGCGGAGGGATTGTTTTTATACAGGGTGGAATATTAGGAGGCATAAATATGGACAGCACAGGTTATGCAAAATTAGAAAAGAATCTTATAGATATTCTCAAGGAACAGCAGATGAAGCTGGGCTATTGCGATGAGGAGGTGAGACTGTATTATCCGTTGTCATCGCTCAACCATTTCTTTGGAACGGACGATAGCGCTGAGGCAATGCTTGACAGATTACAGCTGGAAAACCAGCCTGATGAGTTTAAGGAAAAGCTTGGAGCTGTGGAGGTGACACAGCATAATGGGCGCTTTTGTTTCCTTATTCCAAAGGAGGGCGGAAGATATGTGCATGAGAATACCACGCCGGACAGCTTCCTTGGCGAGCTGATAGCCTATGTCGGAGGGCATGACTGCACAATGCAGGGAATATTTGATTTGTTCCGTAAACATTCAAAAGATGTGGTCATTGGGAATGCTATGGATGATGAGTTTGATTATGTTGTGTATTTTGAACATTCAGACGATGATACTTCCGATACAGCCGGTGATGAGTACTATTACTGCTTCAAGGACGAAGGCTGCCACATAATATACCATAGATTTTTGCCGGAGGATTACAGGGACATGTTTTAGTGAAATTTTTTTTAGGAAAACTGCGGTTACGGCAAATCAGGAAGAAAAATAAGCTTGACAAATTACTCTGCTGTGATAAACTTTAATAGGTTGTTGGATATTCTGCCGGCAGACATTGAATATTCAGCACTGAGGTTTATCAATAGTATAAAGTAAAGGCTGTGAAGACGAAGATTATATTTTTATAATGCAGTAGATAGTTATTTTCCGACAGAGAGAGTGGGTCGTCGGCTGGAAGCCCGCTTCAGGTTCAGATAGCTGTTTAAGTTCCCGTTGGAGCTGCACTCTTGAAGGATTGCTTGTAGAGAGTGACGTATGTGCACGTTACGCATAAGTTGAGTGCCCGGTGTATTCCGGGAATCAGGGTGGTACCGCGAGTTTAAGCCTCGTCCCTCGTTTTTTGAGGGGCGGGGTTTTTTAGTGTATAAATTGTTTAAACATAACGGAAATGAGCAGGCAGGCTGATAAGCCGTATTGCGAATTTCTGTGTCAATCGCGTGAATGCGAAGCATGAAGCGATTGACATTTATACATGCACATTTTATTAAGAAGAAAAGGAGTAAATGACATGTTTAATGCAGATGATTTGAAGAAGAAATTCTTAAATGACATTGAGACTGCCAGATCTGAGAGCCAGCTCTCAGAGGTATGGAAGACCTATCTCAGCAAGAATGGTTCTGTTCAGGGACTTATGAACGGAATCAAGGAGGTTGCCAAGGAGGAGAAGAAGGCATACGGTCAGTTCGTAAATGATGTTAAGAGCTGGGTTCAGGAAAAGTATGATGAGAAGAAGAAGGAGATAGAGGCTCTTGAGTTACAGCAGAAGTATGAGAGAGAGACTATAGATGTAACAGTTCCGGTCAAGACACGTCCTATGGGAAACCTTCATCCGCTCACGGCAGTTAAGTACGAGATGATAAATGTGTTTGCGGGAATGGGCTTTGAGATTTTTGAGGGACCTGAGATTGAGGATGATGACCACAACTTTACAAGGCTCAATGTATTGAAGGATCACCCATCAAGAGATATGCAGGATACATTCTGGCTTACGGATGATCTGCTACTCCGCACACATACATCACCGGGACAGATTCGTACGATGGATGCGAAGAAGCCTCCTATCAAGGTGCTTGTGCCTGGTAAGGTATTCCGTTCTGATTCTGATGCTACTCATTCACCGATGTTCAGCCAGATGGAGGGACTTGTTGTCGATAAGCATATCACACTCTGTGACCTTCAGGGTATGCTTGATGAGTTCGTGAAGAAGCTCTTCACAGGGGATGTAAAGACAAGACTTCGTCCTTCATATTTCCCATTCACGGAGCCTTCGGTTGAGGTCGATGTAAGCTGCTTTAAGTGCGGCGGCTGCGGCTGTTCACTCTGCAAGGGAACAGGCTGGATAGAGGTTCTCGGCGGTGGTATTGTAAATAAGAAGGTTCTTGAGAACTGCGGAATTGATTCTGAGGAGTATTCAGGACTTGCATTCGGTATCGGTATCGAGCGTATTGCGATGCTCAAGTACGGTATAAATCACATGGGTAAGCTTTTTGAGAATGACATTGATTTCTTAAAGCAGTTCAAGGCATAACAGTCGGAAATGGAGAATAGATATGAAAGTATTACTTAGCTGGTTAAAGGATTATGTAGATATAGATGTCACTCCACAGGAGCTTGAGAAGAAGTTCTTCGGTGCAGGCTTCGAGGTTGAGGGAGTTGAATATCTTGGTGAGAATATCGAGAAGGTTTATGTAGGACAGGTTACTTCTATAGAGAAGTATGAGGGAACACACCTTTACATCTGTCACATTGACTGCGGAGAGCAGGGACGTGACCACCTTATTCTTACAGGTGCCGATAATGTATTTCAGGGTGCCAAGGTTCCGGCATGTATAGTCGGCGCCAAGCTTCCTAACGGAATGGAGATTACACCTAGAAAGATGAAGGACATGATGTCCTATGGTATGCTCTGTTCAGGCGGAGAGTTAGGTCTTGATAAGGACTGGTACAAGGGTGCCGATGTCAACGGTATTATGATTCTTGATGAGGATGCCCCTGTAGGAGAGGACATAAAGACCTATCTTGGACTTGATGATTATGTATTTGATATTTCCGTTACAGCCAACAGACCTGACTGCCAGTCTGTTCTTGGACTCGCGCGCGAGGTTGCCGCATTCCTTGGAAAGGAAATTAAGCTTCCTGATATGAGCTACACCTGTGATGAGGTGACCAAGCCGGAAATCAGCGTGACTGTTGAGAGTAAGGATATCTGTCCAAGATATTTAGGACATTATGTATATGATGTTCAGTATAAGGAATCTCCGCTCTGGATGAAGAGAAGACTTATTGCAGTCGGACACAATGCTATAAACGCGATGGTTGATATAACCAACTACGTTCTTGTTGAGATTGGACAGCCAATGCACGCATTCGACCTCAGCACACTGGAGGGCTCCTCGATTGTTGTCAGAAGAGCCGAGGATGGAGAGAAGCTTGTCACACTTGACGGCAAGGAGAGAGTGCTCACACATAACAATCTTCTCATCTGCGACAAGGTGAAGGCAGTCGGTCTTGCAGGCGTCATGGGCGGTCTTAACAGTGAGATTACCGAGAACACGAAGGAAGTTCTCTTTGAGTCTGCTAAGTTTATGAAGGATAACGTGAGAAAGACAGCCAGAGGACTTGGCTTACAGTCTGATGCTGCTTCACGTTATGAGAAGGGTATTGATGAGTATTCTGTTGAATGTGGTATGGCAAGAGCACTCAACCTTGTGACAGCACTTGGAGTAGCGAAGGTAAGCTCCACTCATTTTGATGTCACAGCAGGTGCTTCTACAGAGAAGAGAGTTATAAAGGTTCCTACAGCAAAGGTAAACTATGTACTGGGCATTGAGGTACCTGAGGAGGATATGGTAAGAATCCTTAAGAACCTTGCGTTCGAAGTTGAGTTATCGGACGGGGTTATGACACTTGCGGTTCCACGTTATCGTGAGGATATTGAGAATTATCAGGATATAGCTGAGGAGATTATAAGAGAGTATGGCTATGACAAGGTTGTTCCTACCTTCTTAGGGGAGGCTTTAGTAACCAACGGAGGACTCAATGCGGCCCAGAGCAAGGAGCTTTCGGTAAAGAACTTCCTCTGCACACAGGGCTATTATGAGATTCAGACTATTGCGATGACCTCCAAGGATGAATTCGATGAGTTCTTAATTCCTGCCGATGCGAAGGAGAGACAGGTCATCGAGATATTAAATCCTATCACCGAGAACCTGAGCATAATGAGAACTCTCATGGCACCGGCTATGGTAAGGGCTATTGAGAACAATATCAAGAACGGAAACACAGAGCTGCGTTTCTTCGAGCTTGCAAACGTATATATTCCTAAGTCACTTCCTCTCACGGAGGCACCTGATGAGGTTAAGACGTTATGCCTTGGTACTTCCGGCTCTGAGGAGGATTTCTTCACGATGAAGGAGACACTCGAGAATTTCGCTTCCTATAATAATATAAAGTTTACCTATAAGAGAGGAAATGTTCCTTATCTCCATCCGGGAAGAACGGCGCAGGTTTATTGTGATGGCACACTGATAGGTACATTCGGACAGTTGAGATATGATGTTGTCGATTCTATGGCGATTGCCAAGGATAAGAAGAATGACACGAAGATTTTTATTGCAGAGCTCAATTATGACGTCTTAAAGACAAAGTTCAAGGAGGAGATTACCTATACACCTGAGTCGACATTTGCAAAGACCGGCAGGGATATTGCAATGATAGTTGATAAGGGGGTTGAGTGCGGAGATATCATTGCCACCATCGAGAAGGCAGATTCGCTTGTAGCAGAGGTTGACCTTTTTGATATTTTCGAGAGTGAGAAGCTTGGATTTGGCAAGAAGAGTATGGCATTCAGAATTGTATTCGCATCAAATGAGGCAGATGTAACTGATGAGATGACGGACAAGGCTGTTGACAGTATTGTGGATACCCTCAAGGATGTATATGGCGCGCTTATGAGAAGCTGATTGTTCTGAATTGTGTGTATAAATGACCCGGACATATCGTATTTTGGATGTGTTCGGGTTTTTATAACCTTTGTGGGGGTGTGAACAATAGAAATTGCCACTGCGACCGGTAAATAGATATATAAAAGTAGTTCTAATTACCTATGCACCATACGGCAAATACTATAGATTTTAAAGGATTTTAAAGTTATAATAACAACATATAAATTGTATACACAGGAGTGGAAAAGATTTGAATTTACATGATTTTAGTTATGATCTGCCCCAGGAGCTTATAGCACAGGACCCTCTTGAGGACAGATCGTCATCAAGGCTTATGCTTCTTGACAAGAATACGGGGGCGATAGAGCATAAGGTATTTAAGGATATAATAGATTACCTGAACCCGGGAGACTGTCTTGTGCTTAACAACACTAAGGTTATTCCGGCAAGGCTTATGGGAGTCAGGGAGGGGACAGGTGCTTCCATAGAGGTACTTCTTCTTAAGCGCAGGGAGAACGATGTCTGGGAGGTGCTTGTTAAACCGGGAAAGAAGGCAAGATCTGGAGACAGGATTATATTCGGCGAGGGAAAGCTTACCGCGGAGGTGCTTGATGTGGTTGAGGATGGAAACAGGCTTATAAAGTTCTACTACGAGGGAGTGTTCGAGGCAGTACTTGATGAGCTGGGGCAGATGCCTTTGCCGCCATATATTACACATAAGCTTCAGGATAAGAACCGTTATCAGACCGTTTATGCAAAATATGAAGGTTCTGCGGCGGCACCGACAGCCGGGCTTCATTTTACTAAAGAACTTCTTGACAAGCTTTCACAGAAAGGAATTATTATTGCAAATGTAACGCTTCATGTAGGGCTTGGAACATTCAGACCGGTTAAGGTTGAGAATATACAGGAGCACCACATGCACTCGGAGCTGTTTGTTGTGACGGAGGAGGAAGCGGCTAAGATAAATGCGGCACGTGCGGCAGGAGGAAGAATAATCTGCGTGGGCACAACAAGCCTTAGAACGCTTGAGTCAACCACGGATGAGAACGGAATTGTCCATGCGGACAGCAGGGAGACAGATATATTTATCTATCCGGGATATAAGTTTAAGGCGGCTGACTGCCTTATAACGAATTTTCATCTTCCGGAGTCGACGCTTTTGATGCTGGTATCGGCACTGGCAGGACGTGACAATATCTTGAATGCATACAAAACAGCAGTGAACGAAAAATACAGATTTTTCAGCTTTGGTGATGCGATGTTTATACATGATTGATAGCTTGCTTATGGAAAAGAAAATACAAGGAGGAGAATATAATGTCGGAATTTCAGGAAAAGAGAAAGTCAAAAAGAATTGGAATAAATGTTAAGATTAAGCTGCAGAAGGTCAACAACAATCTTATTGCATTTGGACTTAAGGAAGAAGAATTTGAAGTAAATGTAGTCAATATTTCTAAAGATGGTATGGCTTTCAGAACCAATGAGAGACTTGCTCTTAATTCTTTTTATGATACTCAGGTTGTATTGTGGACAAAGGAGTCCTTCGATACAGTTATTGAGATTGTGAGAATGGAGAACTTTGGCGAGGAAGAGACATTATATGGTTGCCGCTTTGTCGGAATAAGCGCTGCTGATCAGTTTAAAATAGATGTTTATCAGATAGTATCTGAGAACTGATAAGGCGTGGGGAGAGAATAATTATGGTAGAATGTGTTAATCTCAGAAAAAAATATATGACTGTGACGGCTGTGGAGGATATTTCGCTTAATATTCAGGCGGGAAAGATGTACGCGCTGTTAGGTCCTAACGGAAGCGGTAAGACCACACTCATGAAGATGATTGCGGGGCTCACGAGACAGACATCGGGCACGCTTCTGTATGAGGGACAGCCGATTGGCGTGGAGTCTAAGAAACATATCGCTTATATGCCTACGGAGAGCTATTTCTATTCCTATATGAATTGTCTTGATATCGGCAAATATTACAGTGACTTTTTTGAGGATTTTTCAATGGAGAAGTACAGACAGCTTCTTGATGAGATGGAGCTTGATATCAGACAGAAGGCGAATAAAATGTCATCTGGAATGATGGCAAAGCTTAAGATTGCGGCAACACTTGCAAGGGACAGCAGACTGATAATGCTTGATGAACCGCTTAACGGAATTGACATAATTGCCCGCGAGAAGATTATTAACACAATAATGGCAAGTGCTGACGGACACAGAGCATTCATACTGTCAAGCCATCTTGTTGATGAACTTGAGAAGATAATTGACTATGCTGTCTTCATAAAGAAGGGTACAGTCATCATGCAGGGAGATGCTGAGGCTCTATGTCAGGAGTCGGGCAAGTCGATTGTTGAACTCTATAAGAGTATCTATGCATAGAGCGGGGGAGAATGATATGCTAAAGCTTATAAAATACGAGTTTCGTAAAAATTTATATGGAATTGCGGTAATGCTGGGCATTATTGCACTTGCTCAGATATATTTTATGTATGCCTGCTTTATTGACCAGAACAGGAATAAGGCACTTGCCGGTGCATGGATATTGTTCTTTTGCGCTGTTGTGTGCTTCTTTATGGTATTTGCGTTCGGAATTGTCACATACAGCAGGGAATTGTCGAACAAGACCAGCTATCTTGTGTTCATGACTCCTAACAGGTCGATAAAGATTATCGGTTCCAAGCTTTTGTTCACCTTTCTGAACGGGGTGATGGTTGCACTACTGCTTGCCGGGCTGTGGCTTATAGACTGGAAGCTTCTGATGGATATGTGGGAGCAGGAGGTAAGCGTAATCGAGATGGTATTTGACCTTGTGAAGAATTTCGGAATTAATGTTACCGATATTGCCTACGGAATTTCTTTATTTGTCATTAATTTCCTTATCAATTTCTTCATGGCTGTCACACTGGCTTATCTGTGCATTACATTAACCGCGACGGTACTACAGAACCGAAAGATTAAGGGATTAATAAGTGTTATTCTGTACATATTCTTGTTCTATGCAGTCAATAAAATCGGAGGTCTGCTTCCTGTATTGTATGAGTCACCTGAGAACATGCAGCAGGTGGTAATAACAGCCCTGCCGTGTATGGTTTTCTTTCTTATTATAATAGCAGGAGCTGTTGTGGGAACAGCGCAGCTTCTCGACAAGAAAGTAAGCTTATAAAATAATATGTAAGATATCAGGAGTGGCAGCGCTTGCAAACGTAATGTATTATTGGTCTAATAATGGATATACTGCGTTAAATTATATGTCATCATTTGAGGCAATAAAGCAAGCAATTAGTTCTTTGTTTAATAATTCATATGCAAATAATTCAGTTCCATCGGTTGCGGAAGGCTATGTTAAAAGTTGTTGCAGTTCATGGAGTGTTGTGTCGAATGCTATTTGGCAACCAAGCATATCTGACTATACTTACGAAATAGACAGGGGATATCCTTGTATGGTAGGTTTTGCAGCAGCACCGGGTTCATATAGTGAGAGTGTGGGTCATATGACAATGGGTTGCGGATATATAATGCAGAATAGTAATACTTATCTATTGGCACTTGCGGATGGTCATAGCTCATCAATAGTATATAAACTTTGGTCATCGGTATATAATGACTGTATTATTACTGTTAATATTTTTAAATAAATTCTAACTAATAAAAACTGTATAGGGGGTAGACATAAAATGAAAAAAAGAGTATTTGCGTTTTTTATTGTGTTAAGCATGGCTGTTTTGCTGTGTGCCTGCCAAGGTAAAGACCAAAAGGATTCTGATATACAGATTACGGATACCGCACAGCAGGAGAGCGTGACGGGAAGAAAGCAGAATGAGGTGGCGAAGATATATCTTTATTATAATGATATATTATATGTTCATGATTCATCAAGTACTAAAAACAGTGCAACAGCCTCCGTGTTTGACCTTTGGTTTCCTGATTATGAATGTGTTGGCGAAATTACTGTTTCAAGTAACGAAATACCGAATCGTAATATGGAAGCAAGCTGCGTTAATGCCGGAACTAAGCTGTACTGCAAAGATGATAATATAGTATTGTATGACGGTACTAACATATATGAGATGAAAACGGATAATTAGCGGTAAAAATATCCCTTAACCCCAAAAACAGCTGTGAGAGCTAGCTCACAGCTGTTTTTGGGTTAAAAAATGAACAAAATATAAAATAAGAATAAATTTAAAAATTAATGTTGACAAATATATAAAGGAGTGCTATTTTTAGTATATCAAAAATGTTAGCACTCAAATACATGGAGTGCTAATAAAAGAAAGGTAGGAGGCAGATGGAACTTGACGATAGAAAAGTTAAGATATTAGAGGCAATCATCCGCAACTATCTTGAGACAGGCGAGCCGGTTGGTTCAAGAACGATTTCAAAATATACGGACTTGAATCTAAGTTCAGCCACTATAAGAAATGAGATGGCTGATCTGGAGGAGCTTGGATACATCATTCAGCCGCACACCTCCGCAGGAAGAATTCCTTCCGATGCAGGCTACAGATTATATGTGGATAGAATGATGGCAGACAAGAAGCAGGAACTTGATGACAAGGAGCATGAGCTCCTCAGAATGCAGGATATGCTTCTTGACAAGGTGGATAAGGTTGAGACGCTTTTGCAGAATGTTGCGAAGACACTTGCCGATAACACCAATTATGCAACACTTGTAACTGCACCGAAGTATACGGGAAACAGACTTAAGTTTATACAGCTTTCGCAGGTTGAACCCGGACAGGTGCTCATGGTGATTGTGACAGATGGTAATCTTATCAAGAACAAGATTATTCAGGTTGATACAGAGTTGGACAATGAGACATTGCTGAAGCTTAATCTTCTGCTCAACAGCAGTCTTAACGGGTTGACCGTTGAGGAGATTAACCTGACACTTATCTCGAAGCTTACCGGTCAGGCGGGTGAGTACTCAAAGCTTATCCGTGATATACTTGATGCGGTGGCTGAGGTTGCAGGTTCACCTGATGATCTTCAGATATATACCAGCGGTGCAACCAATATTTTTAAATACCCTGAATTATCGACACAGTCGAAGGCAAGTGAGCTTATCTCAACATTTGAAGAGAAGAAGGAGCTTACACAGCTTGTCAATGATGCGTTGAATAAGGAAGATAACAATGGCATACAGATATATATTGGAAATGAGACACCGGTTCAGACAATGAAGGATTGCAGCGTTGTCACTGCAACCTATGAGCTTGATGAAGGTGTCAAGGGAACAATCGGTATTGTTGGACCTAAGCGTATGGATTACGAGAAGGTAGTCGAGGCGCTGAAGAGCATTAAGGTTCAGCTTGATTCAAAATTCAAAGATAGTTAGAAAGGCGGAGAACAATGGCAGAGCAGTTTGAGGAGAAGAAGGATAATATTTCCGAGGAGGAAATCAAGGATACCGCTTCTACCAATGAAGATAATAACGGTACAGTCAATCAGGATGAGCAGACTGAAGAAGCTGTAGAGACTGTAGAAAATAAAGATACAGCAGAAGCTTCTGATACAGCTTCCGATTCATCTTCAGATGACGAAGGTAAGAAGAAGGGCTTCTTTGGTAAAGAAAAGAAAGACAAGAAGGATAAGAAAGACCAGAAAATCGATGAGCTGACAGACCAGTATCGAAGAACACTTGCAGAGTTTGATAATTACCGCAAGAGAACAGAGAAGGAAAAGACAGCGATGTTCGAGGTAGGTGCTAAGAGTATTATTGAGAAGCTCTTACCGGTTATAGACAGTTTTGAAAGAGGTCTTGCAACCGTATCGGAAGAGCAGAAGGCAGAGCCTTTTGTCGATGGTATGGATAAGATATATAAGCAGCTTGTTAAGCAGCTTGAGGATGCAGGAGTTAAGGAAATCGAGGCGATAGATAAAGAGTTCGATCCGAATCTTCACAATGCGGTAATGCATGTTGAGGATGAGAATGTAGGAGAGAATATAATCGTTGAGGTATTCCAGAAGGGCTACACATACCGTGATGGTGTGGTTCGTCACAGCATGGTTAAGGTAGCTAACTAATTAAGGCAACAGGAAACATTAGATTTCATATAATATCAGGAGGAAAATGATATGAGTAAGATTATTGGTATTGATTTAGGAACAACAAATTCATGTGTAGCAGTTATGGAAGGTGGTAAGCCTGAGGTTATCGCCAATACAGAGGGTGTTCGTACTACACCATCAATAGTAGCATTTACAAAGACAGGGGAGAGACTTGTAGGTGAGCCTGCTAAGCGTCAGGCAGTTACCAATGCTGAGAAGACAATCTCTTCTATCAAGAGACATATGGGTACTGATTATAAGGTAACAATTGATGATAAGAAGTATACACCACAGGAGATTTCAGCTATGATTCTCCAGAAGCTTAAGGCTGATGCAGAGAGCTACCTTGGTGAGAAGGTAACAGAGGCTGTTATCACAGTTCCTGCTTACTTCAACGATGCAGAGCGTCAGGCAACCAAGGATGCAGGTAAGATTGCAGGTCTTGATGTAAAGAGAATTATTAACGAGCCTACAGCAGCTGCACTTGCTTATGGTCTTGACAATGAGCAGGAGCAGAAGATTATGGTATATGACCTTGGTGGTGGTACATTCGATGTATCTATCATTGATATCGGTGACGGTGTTATCGAGGTTTTAGCTACCAACGGTGATAAGAAGTTAGGCGGAGATGATTTCGACCAGAGAATTACGGACTACATGCTTTCCGAGTTCAAGAAGAATGAGGGTGTAGACCTTTCTAATGATAAGATGGCTCTTCAGAGATTTAAGGAAGCAGCAGAGAAGGCTAAGAAGGAGCTGTCAACAGCTACAACAACCAATATCAACCTTCCGTTCATCACAGCTACGGCAGATGGTCCTAAGCATTTTGATATGAACCTCACAAGAGCCAAGTTCGATGAGCTTACACATGACCTTGTAGAGAGAACAGCAATTCCTGTTCAGAACGCATTAAGAGATGCAGGTATCTCAGCTTCTGAGCTTACAAAGGTATTACTTGTAGGTGGTTCTACACGTATCCCTGCAGTACAGGATAAGGTTCGTCAGCTCACAGGCAAGGAGCCAAGTAAGTCACTTAACCCTGACGAGTGTGTAGCTATCGGTGCTTCCATTCAGGGCGGTAAGCTTGCAGGAGATGCGGCTGCCGGTGATATTCTTCTTCTTGATGTCACACCTCTTTCACTCTCAATTGAGACAATGGGTGGTGTTGCTACAAGACTTATCGAGAGAAATACAACTATCCCTGCTAAGAAGAGTGAGGTATTCTCAACAGCAGCAGATAATCAGAGTGCAGTAGACATCAGGGTTGTACAGGGTGAGAGACAGTTTGCAAGAGACAATAAGCTTCTCGGCGAGTTCAGACTTGACGGAATTGCTCCTGCTCCAAGAGGAATACCTAAGATTGAAGTTACATTCGATATCGATGCCAACGGTATTGTAAATGTATCGGCTAAGGATCTTGGTACAGGCAAGGAGCAGCACATCACAATCACCTCAGGTTCTAATATGTCCGATGCCGATATCGATAAGGCTGTAAAGGAAGCTGCTGAGTTCGAGGCACAGGATAAGAAGCGTAAGGAAGGCATTGATGCCCGCAATGAGGCTGATTCAATGGCATTCCAGACACAGAAGGCTCTTGATGAGGTCGGCGATAAGATAAGCGCAGCTGAGAAGGAGAGCATTGAGAACGAGATTAAGGCTCTCAGAGCAATCCTTGACAGAACAAATGCAGAGAACATGTCCGACAGCGATATCGATGAGATTAAGGCTGCTAAGGAGAAACTCATGAATACAGCTCAGCCGGTATTCGCTAAGATGTATGAGCAGGCTCAGGGCGCAGCAGGTGCCGCTGGAGCAGGTCCTGACATGAGCAACATGGGTGGACAGCAGAGCACAGCCTCCGGCAATTATGGCGATGATGTTGTTGACGGCGACTACAAAGAGGTATAATATAGTAAGATGTATGCATAATTGAGTGTGTTGTCCGATGCACAGTGATTGGCAGACATGCTAAAATAAATAGAGTGAATGGCTCTGGCAGTCATTCACTCTGTTTGAGTATATTAGTATTGGTTTTTTAATAAAATGCATGGCGGGTATATATATCCGCAAATCAGCAGGGAGGAAAAGCAATGGCAGATAAGAGAGATTATTATGAGGTACTGGGTGTATCTAAGACTGCCACTGATGCCGAGCTTAAAAAGGCATATAGAGTGTTAGCTAAGAAGTATCATCCGGATTCTAACCCGGGCGATAAAGAGGCGGAGGCTAAGTTTAAAGAGGCTTCCGAGGCTTATGCAGTTCTAAGTGATCCGGATAAGCGTGCCAAGTATGATCAGTTTGGTCATGCGGCATTTGATGGCAGCGCAGGTGGTCAGGCTTATGATTTTAATATGGATGACATATTCGGAAGCATGGGTGATATATTCGGTGATTTATTTGGCGGAGGAAGAAGCAGGGGAAGAAGCAACGGACCTATGCAGGGCGCCAATGTCCGGGCTTCTGTGAGAGTTACCTTTGAAGAAGCCGCTTTTGGCTGTGAGAAGGAGCTTGACATCACACTTAAGGATGAATGTGCAGCATGTCACGGAACAGGTGCTAAGCCGGGTACATCCCCTGTACAGTGTGCAAAGTGTGGCGGTAAGGGTCAGATTGTATATACACAGCAGTCACTTTTTGGTATGATGAGAAATGTCACCACATGTCCGGACTGTGGCGGTAAGGGAACTGTTGTAAAGGATAAGTGCCCTGATTGCCATGGAACAGGTTATATAGCTAACCGCAAGAGGATTCAGGTGTCTGTTCCTGCCGGAATCGACAATGGACAGAGCATAAGAATACGTGGTAAGGGTGAACCGGGAACTAACGGCGGGCCAAGAGGAGATTTGCTGGTTGAGGTTATTGTTTCACCTAGTCCGGTATTTGCAAGAGAGGATTACAACGTATTCTCCAATGTGCCTATCAGCTTTGCAGACGCAGCTCTTGGCAATGAGATAAGAATTAAGACGATAGATGGAGAGGTTCTCTATGAGGTTAAGCCGGGCACACAGAGTGGTACAAGGGTACGCTTGAAGGGCAAGGGTATTCCGACTCTTCGTGACAGTAAGTTAAGAGGAGATCATTATGTAACACTCACGGTAAAGGTTCCGGAGAAGATGACTAATGAGCAGAAGGAAGCTCTTCGTGCTTATGACGCCCTTATGCGTGGCGAGAATCCGACAGATACAACAGATGGCGGAACCACCAGAAAAAAGAGAGGCTTATTCAAGTAAAATATAAAGGAGCAGAGTATGATCATAGTTGAACCATGTGCAGGACTTGGAAACCGTTTTCTTGGGATGGCATCTGCATATCACTGGGCAAAACAGACGGGTGATGAACTCACTGTGCTTTGGAAGACGGAACGTGTTATGGGAGCGAGAAATGAGGCTGTGTTCTCTCTGCCGGAGGAGATAAAGATTATTCATGCCAAGGATTTCGGCTATAAGGATAAGCCTTTTTCACATTTAAGATACCAGCTGCTTGAGAAAAGTCTGCGGAAGAAGGCGGATTATTTTTCAGATGTAGACACGACTAATGATTTGTTCCTCGAAAAGGGGAATGCCTATTATGAGGAGGTCATAAAGAACAATAAGCTCAAGTTTATAAGAGCGTTTTCCCAGTTTCATGATTTTGAGGGAATAGACAGACCGCTGGAGTTCATAAAGCCTACGAAGTATGTGAGCGATAAGGCTGAGTCCGTCATCGGGAATATAGACAGTGCAGGCAATATTGGAGTTCATATACGGCGTACGGATAATCAGATATGTATAAATAACAGTCCTTTGGAAGTGTTTGTTGATGCCATGGAGAAGGAGATTGATAAGGATGACAGGGTCACTTTTTATATCGCCTCAGATGACATGGACACTATCTTAGAGCTTAAGAAGCGCTTCGGTGACAGGATATATTATATGAGTGAGAAGAATTTTGAGCGTGACAGCGATAGGGGAATTGCGGATGCATTTGCCGAGCTTATCTGTCTGTCACACTCAAAAAAGATTATAGGAAGTTTCTATTCAACCTATTCGCGCATTGCTGCGATGCTTTCAGGAATAGAGCTTGAGGTTGTAAAGAAGGATAGCTGACTGCTAAAAAAAATTATTGAGCAATTGCCGGATATAGTCATTATATCCGGCTTTTTTTATGTCCTGTGAGGCGATAATATCCACACCTCCTATAGTATTGCCATCATATTCATACACAAGCATTCCAAGTGAATCTCCAATACCGACCGGGGCTTCTATGTTATTTAGTATTTCAAAATGACAACTGATTTTAGAAGCATCATAATTTTTCAGAAATATATATGAGAAATTATTTCTGTACGAGCAGGAAACGGACTGCTCTGTTCCGCCCTTTACGCGGATTTCAGGTATTTCCGGGGGATTGACGTCCTCATAGCGGCTGACAATGCCGTATCCGTAATTCAGAAGAGAAATACAGTCGGCTACACGTTCCTTGCCGTTCGGGGCATGCATGACAACAGCTATCAGTTCTATATCGTTTTTGTTTGCAGTTGCCGACAGACAGAATCCGGCAAGGCTTGTGGAGCCTGTTTTTAGTCCGGTAGCCCACTCATACTGCTTTATGAGCTTATTGGTGTTGGTAAGACCGAATTCCGAATTACCGCGCCTTGTCGAATGAGTTATGGTGTCCATCCATATTGTGGAATAATTATGTATTTCCGGATATTTGTTTATAAGTTCGCGCGACATGTATGCTACATCGCGTGCAGTAGTCTCGTGTCCATCGGCATCAAGCCCGCAGCAGTTCACGAAATGTGTGTTCATCATGCCGAGTCCGGCGGCACGTTCATTCATGCGGTCAACGAACGCATCCTCTGAGCCGGCAATGTGCTCTGCCATGGCGACACAAGCATCATTAGCACTCGCAATGGAAATACATTTTATCATAGTTTCAACCGTCTGCGTCTCACCGGGTTCAAGAAATACCTGGCTTCCGCCCATACTTGCGGCATGCTCGGACACGGTTATTTTTTCGTCAAGGGTTATTTTGTTTTCCGCAAGAGCGTCAAAAATCAGTATCAGGGTCATAATTTTGGTTATGCTTGCAGGACGAAGCTTTGTGTCTGCCTCTTTTTCGTATATCACGGTGCCTGTTGAGGCTTCCATAAGGATTGCAGATGGGGCGCTCACAGCAGGGGTATCACAGTGCGCCGGCATGGTAATACTGCATGCTATGACGGTAAATAGCATAAGAAAGCAGGTTAACTTTGAAATCATTTTGGGAAACATATAGAAACTCCGAATCAGCTTTATAATATTATAGTCATATTTCATACAATTTATGAAAAAAGCTTTTATAAATTGTGTCTGTTGGTAACAATATAAGAGCTGTATATATGGCAGAATATTGTAAAATAAATAAGAAGGATGCTGCAAATGGTGGAAGAGCATAACTGGAAAAATTATTATAAAAAAAAGATATATAAGAAAAAGATATATAAGAAAAAGCTATACAGGACCAAAGGCGATAAGACAGAGAATATATTATATGAAAAGAACATTTATAAGGCACTTTTTACAACGGCATTTCCTTTGATGGTGTCTAATTTTATAATAGCACTGCTCGATGTGACAGACACATTCTTTATCGGACGGCTTGACAATTCGGCGTCGGCACAGGCGGCTATGGGAGCGGCATGGCCGATTATAAATATAATGCTTGCATTCAACAATGGCCTTGCTGCGGCAGGTGTTGCGCTTATCAGCCGTATGGTGGGCGAAGAGAACTATGAGGGAGCCGGAAAACAGGCAGGAGCTCTGGTGGGGGTGGCGCTTGCGATGGGGGCGGCGATAAATACATTTATGTTCTTTGCTGCTTCCGCTGTAATGAGCTTTATGGGGGCGGATGGGGAGGTGCTGGGTCAGGCAGCAGCATATTTGAGAGTGAGTTCGTTTGAGATGATACCCTTGTTCATATTTGCCGCTTTCTGTTCTATACGTCAGTCGGTAGGAGATATGATGTATCCTGTAATATTGTCAGTTGTAGCTGCCGTGGCAAATATTGCAGCGGCGATGGTATTTATAAATGTGCTCGGAATGGGGATAAAAGGAGCAGCAGCCGCCTCGGTTGCAGGTCAGCTTAGCATTGTGCCGTTTTATATAAAAGGTCTGTTTAACGGTAAAGCTACAGTAACGATTAACCTTGATGATATGAGATTAAGTGCGAAGGAGATAAAAAAGCTGTTCAAAATCGCAGGCCCGTCCATAGAAGGTCAGCTTTTGGCTTCATTTGGTTTTGTGATATTACAGATGCTTATTTTGAAAGAGGGCAAGGAGATATCGGCGGCATTTTCGATAGGAAATAAAATATCCAATATTATTCTGGCTGTTGTGATGGCACTTTCAACTACAATGTCTGCATTTGTAGGGCAGAATATAGGCGCTGAAAATATGGAAAGAGCAAAGCGGGCATATAGTGTCAGCCGAAATATGTCTGTATTAATGATGATGGCGGGACTTGTTATCCTGTTTCCTATGAGAAAGCAGCTTGTAGGCATAATGTCAAACGATGGGAAAACTGTGGCGGCGGCGGTGAAATATATAGCAGTGGTTCTTATAACACTGCCCGGTCTTGCACTGTATCAGAATTATATAGGGGTGTTCAACGGCTCAGGAAATACAGTGCTTACCCTTTTTATGTCATTTGTATGGCTGTGGGTGTTAAGAATCCCAATGCTGCTTGCGGTGGGCAGGATGTATCCTGATAATCCGGGCGCAATATGGATTGTGATGGGAATAAGCAATGTGCTGGCGGCAGCCGCGGGGCATCTGCTGTACAGGCATATATATGTAAAAAAATGGGGTTAGAAGAGGGGTATTCACTTTTTGAGGATAATACTGTATAATATTCTATAAGGATTCGGGTGTCAGGATATGTTATTTTAATCTATGAGTGTATAACGTATTATATTTATGCATATCAGCTCCGTTGTACGAAGCAAGATGTTCTTGGAACAATCTAAGCTTCTCCCAAAAGTCGTGATATGCATAAATATAATACGTTATACACAGCTAGGTATATATAACATGCTTTGGCACAGAGTTCTATAAACACATAATCTTAATTAATGGATTTGTATATTATGAATTATTTGACTATGCGAAAAGGGGAATGTATATGAAGAGAAGATTAGGAAAGTTATCGGTTATTTTATCGGCGGTGATATTTGCCACGGCAGCAATATCTGCATGTAAGAAGGATGATATATCAGAGATTGACAGAACCTTTGAATATACCAGGACAGAGACGCAGACAACCAGTCAGCACGAGACGGATGAACAGAAGGATACTACAACCGAAAAGGAGTCCACTGTGAAGGAATCCACAAAGGAGACTACCGGGCAGACACAGGAGGAGACAACAACCAGAAAACAGCTTACCGGTGCCGCTGTGTATTTTGAAGACAAGAAGAGTGTATTTAATACATTACCTTCATTCACAGCAGGAAAGTTTGAAGAATATTTTAGTGAGAGCTATGTAGAAGGTCTTAAGTTTTCGGGAGCCAAGGAGTCAGATTACAGCGATTATCTTAAGAGTGTTATAAATGAAGGTAAGTATACACTCAATAGTCAGGATGGTACAAGAGCGTACCTCGCAGCTGCAAGCGGTAAGATGTGCATTACCTTGATATATAAAGATGGAACAATGCTTATTGAGGCGGGTGAGAATTACTGGGATATTCTTACATACGCTGAGCCTGAGACACAGGAGCCTACAAAGCCATCCGAGTCGGCAGATGGCAGATATGCTTATTTTGATAATAAGGATTCTGTATTTTCACAGCTTCCGTATATGACTGCCGGGAACTTTACAGGATATGAATCGGTCAATGGTGGGGGAATTATGACATTTTCAGTTATAACATCCGATATGGTATCGGATTATGGAGATATTCTTGAAAGTAATGGATTTATGTTTTCTAGTTCTACACCGGATGGACTTACCAGCTACTATGTGAATGATAAGCTTATAGTGACAGTGGTATATGATGGCAGCGTTATGAAGCTTCAGGTTGTATCACAGTAATAGCACTGCTGTATGTGTTACGATGCATGAGTGCTTGCAGCATGGATGTAATGCTATAAGGTATTGCCTCGAAATATAAATAGTAAAAAAGTAAAAAAAATAGGGTAGAAAAGCTCGTGATTTAGTGAGACAATCTAACCATCTGAAAAATTTGGATGGGAGGATTGTTATGTCAGGGATAACGGAGAGGATAACAGCACAGATACCGTACAGGTATCATAATGCACCGATTCCCGGCGGAGGCTATGTCACGGGCTTTGTTTTTCACAAAAAGGTACCGGGGATATTGTACGCCAGAACAGATATCGGTGGTGTGTACAGATATTTATATGATGAGAAACGCTGGAAGAGTCTTATTGATCATGTGACCATGCTCGATGTGGAGGAGACATTCCCTATTGCGGTGGCACTTGACAATGAACATCCTGGGAGATTGTACATTGCATGTGGCATCAATGGAAAGCCTGAGGGAAAGCTATGCATATCGGAGGATTATGGTGAGAGTTTTATCTACAGAAGCATTCCGACCATGGTTCATGGCAACCTAAGCGGACGAGGAACCGGAATGAGACTGGTTGTGGATGAGAGCGACAGTGATACACTCTATTTTGCAAGTCAGACAGGAGGACTTTTAAGAAGCCGTGACCGCGGCATGAGCTGGGAGAGGCTTCCGCTTACAGAGGAATATATGACGTTTGTATGGGTATCACCGGATGGTGTTACAATTGTAGCCGGGACGGCAGGCTTGACAACAAGGCCGGATGACAGACATAGAGGTCACAGCCTGTATGCGTCTTACGATTCGGGAAATACCTTTGAGGAGCTGGCGCAGCCGCAGGACTACGACATAGCTGATTGCAGGATGAATGGAAATGTGGCGTCAAGGTATGATTATGACGGAAAGTATCTGTACGTTACTATGAACAGTACCGGAAGATATAATTATATTGTCGATATGGGATATAGCTGTGATACAGGTGACGTAATTGGCGGACATGTGCTCAGATACCATTTTAAGAACGGAAAAATAGCAGGATATGATGATATAACACCTTATGACGATGACAAGACCAGAGCCGAAGGCTATGTGGATTACGGCTTCGGCGGAGTATGCTCATGCCAGAGTGAACCAGGGCTGCTCACATGCTCTACACTATGCCGCGAGCTAAATGGGGTTGAATGCGTCTACATATCGCATGACTATGGCTCAACATGGGAGATAAGCCTTAAGGGACTCGAGAAGGGCGGGATACATTTTAATACCTCCTACATGAGACCTGAGTACAATGGAGGGGTGTCGATTCTCCACTGGCTAAGCGATATAAAAATTAATCCGTTCAACAAGGACGAGGTGTGGTTCAATTCGGGAACAGGAGTATTCGGAAGTGACGCGTTCACATCGGATAACCCGGCATACCATGATAAGTGCACAGGCATTGAGGAGACGGTTCATCTTAATGTGTATGCACCTGTGGGTGGAGATGTCAAGCTGCTTGACATTGTAGGTGACCTTGGAGCGTTTGCATTCAGAAAACTTGATGAGCCATGCAGGAATTCCTTTGATGACGCTGAGGGAAACAGATATATAACCTGTATCAATGGAGATTATTCTGATATAAAATATGATACTGTAATCGTCACGGCAAGGGGCAACTGGAAGAGAAAGACCAAGGGAGGACTTGTAAGGAGCGATGACGGCTGCAGGACCTTCAGACGTCTGCCTATGCCTTATGGACTGGATGGCAGGATTGATGAGAAGCTTCACCGGATAGAGGAGCCTAATGTTAATGCAGGCTGGGTTGCAATGTCACCGGATACACAAAACATAGTGTGGTCTATAGCGGACGGAATTGACCTTCCGGCAGAGCTTGTGGTTGCAAGCAATGACAGTGGAAATACATATTTTAAGGTCAACATTGATAATTGCCCGGGTAAGTTCAAGGTATTCGCAGACAGAGTGGACAATGATGTCTTTTATGGCTTTAGTGAGGCGGGACAGTTCTTTGTCAGCACCGATGGCGGAAAGAATTTTTATCAGAAACAGGTTAAGCTTTCCGGGATTGATTTTGGCAGCATAGATACAGCAAATAAAACGGAAATACGCGTAGAAGCAGGTAAGAAAGGTGTAATCTACATTGCGGCAGGCGAGAACGGATTGTATAAGCTGATATATAACCATGCTGAGGATACAACACAGCTTAAGAAGCTGTCTAAGCCGGGAGACATAGTGTTCAGGATGGGTCTTGGACTTGGAAACAGGGATGGAGACTACTTAAAGGACAGGAAAGCACTGTATATATGCGGAGTGATTGATGGTGTATATGGTTTCTTTAGAAGCTTTGATGATGGGGAGACGTACGAGAAAATCAATAATGATAGGCAGATGTTCGGAGACATAAACAGCATTGACGGCGATAAGAGGGTGTTCGGAAGATTCTTTATTGCCACCGGCTCAAGAGGAGTAATCTACGGGGAAATGAGCGATAAATAAGAGAGGAAGGTGTGATATTACATGAGAGTATGGCAGGAAGATAACAGACTTGTGATAGGAGATGGAAGGTATACATTGTGGCTTGAGCCATGGGGAAATAATTCGTTCCGTGTGAGAATGACAGGTGAAGCCGTAATGGATGGTAATGACTGGGCTCTTACAGAAAAGGTGCCTGAGTGTTTGCCTGAGATAAGCTTTGAGGAGGTTGATACGACAGACCCATGGTACAAGGGCGATGAGTACAGGAAGTATCATCAGACAGGCAGAATCTACATCATGAGGAATAGGAAGATAACTGCAAAGATATCTCCTGAGGGCTGGATAAGCTACTATAACCAGAGGGGTGAGCTTCTGACTGAAGAGTACTGGAGAAACAGAAACCGCATAAACCGCTACTGTGTTCCTATACGTGTTGACGCAAGAGAGCTTAAGCCGATTCCGGGCTCAACAGATTATGAGCTTACGGCAAGGTTCGAGGCGTTTGATGATGAGAAGATATTCGGTATGGGACAGTATCAGGAGAAGCACCTTGACAAAAAGGGAGCGACACTTGAGCTTGCTCACAGAAATTCGCAGGCGAGTGTTCCGTTCATGGTATCAAGCAGGGGCTATGGCTTTTTCTGGAATAATCCTGCAATAGGTACGGCGACCTTCGGAACCAACAAGACCGAATGGCATGTAAAGAGCACTAAGAAGCTTGACTATTTCATTACAGCGGGTGATACACCGTTTGAGATTGAGGAGCAGTACTCAGCGGCAACAGGAAGAACCCCTATGATGCCGGAGTACGGGATGGGTTACTGGCAGTGCAAGCTTAGATACCGCAATCAGGAGGAGCTTCTTGCAGTTGCGAGGGAGCACAAGAGAAGAGGGCTTCCGATGGATGCTATCGTTGTTGATTTCTTCCACTGGACTATGCAGGGCGAATTCAAGTTCGAGCCTAGAGACTGGCCTGATCCTGAGGGAATGGTTAAGGAATTAAAGGATATGGGTATTGAGACGGTTGTTTCAGTATGGCCTACGATAGATGAGCGGAGCGAGAACTTCGGTGAGATGAGCGACAAGGGATATCTTGTGACACCGGATAGAGGTATGGCATATCACATGACATGGATGGGAAATACCGTGTTCTTTGATGCAACCAATCCGGGTGCACAGAAATTTGTATGGGAAAAGTGCAAGGAGAATTATTACAAAAAGGGCATACGCTGTTTCTGGCTTGATGAGGCTGAGCCGGAGTATGGACCTTATGATTTTGACAATTACCGCTATTATGCAGGCCCGGCATTACAGTGCACCAACACATACCCTGTGGGATATGCCAAGGGCTTTTACGATGGCTTAAAGGCAGAAGGCGAGAAGGATGTGATGAGCCTTGTGCGCTGTGCATGGGCAGGAAGCCAGAAGTATGGTGTTCTTACATGGTCCGGAGATATACACTCATCATTCCGTGCCATGAGGGAGCAGCTTCAGGCTGGACTTAATATGAGTGTTGCAGGTATTCCTTGGTGGACATCAGATATAGGAGGCTTCGTCGGAGGAAATATCAAGGATCCTTATTTTAAGGAGCTTTTGGTCAGATGGTTTGCATGGGGCTGCTTCTGTCCTGTATTCCGTATGCATGGTGAGCGTTCACCTTGGTATGAGAGGGAGGAGGAGTTCATAAATAATGTGCGCCAGCTCACATCAGGTCAGGACAATGAGGTGTGGAGCTTTGGTGAGGATAATTATGAGATTCTTAAGAAATACCTTTTTATCCGTGAGAGACTTCGCCCATATATCCGTGAATGTATGAAGCAGGCAAGCCTCACGGGAGCACCTGTGATGAGACCGCTGTTCTTTGATTTCGATGGGGATAAGACGGCATGGGAGACTGAGGATGAGTATATGTTCGGACCGGATATCTTAGTGGCTCCGGTTATGGAGGAGAAGGTTACGCAGAGAAGTGTATACCTTCCTGCAGGTGCGACATGGACTGACGCAAATACAGGAGAGGTATACGAGGGCGGACAGAGGGTCATAGTTCCTGCACCGCTTGATATTATTCCGGTATTCTTCAGAGACGGGAAGAAGTACGATATCTATCAATAAAATCAAAGACCTGCCTGTAATATAATTCAGGGTCAATATATTGTGAATCGACATGAGCAGCTCCGTGTGCAACATAGAGCTGCTTTTCACATGCGGCAGCGTTATATAGCTCAAATACCATGGAGGTAGGGACGAATACATCGCAGTCACCATGAATGAAGAAGGTCGGAGTGTGGCTTTTCTTTACATATTTTATAACATTGCCCTTTTTGAAGTTAAGCCCCGTGCTTATACGTGATACTACATCGGCCGTGTACAGCGAAGGGAATGCAGGAAGATGGAACAGCTGCCTGAGGTTAAAGGCAAATTCGCTCCGGATTGAGCTGAAGCCGCAGTCGGCTATTGCACATATAACATTTTTTGGGAGCGATGGTTCGCCTGTTGCCATCAGAATGGTGGCAGAACCCATTGAGTGGCCGTGCAGAACAATCGAGGCAGCAGGGTCACGTTTTACTATTACATCAATCCAGTCGAGCAGATCAAAATGCTCCGGATACCCCATGCCTATATATTTGCCCTCGCTGTCGCCGTGGGCACGCTGCTCAAGATAGAAAATATTGTAGCCGTGTTCAATATATGGAAGAGCGTAGGTCAGTATATTGCTTGGAATATCGCGGTAACCGTGCACAAGCATAACCCAGTCATGAGCGGGCTGCTTCGCGGGGAAAATATGCCCTGCGAGTTTAAGACCGTCACGCGATGTTATGGTGATATCCTCCCTCAGGGCAGTGTCATACCAGGTCTTCATTCTGTCCATTGATGATAGATAATTCTTTTCGATAATATATTTAGGAGTTCCGGGGGTAAGGGTATTTATGTCAACAGGCTCTTTTTTCCAGTATTTATCTGCAAGATACCCCTTATTCTTGAGACTGAAGGCAGTCAGAAGATAACCAACGCCAAAAGACGCAATAGTGGATGTGGCGGTGGCAGCCAAAATGAATTTTGCAAGCTTCCTGTGGTTCTTTTTCATGCTGGTGTTCTCCTTTTACTCTTGATAAATTCATTATATCACAAAGATGTACTTTCATAAATACCATTCCGGTGTTACAATATAATATAGTTGAAATTGAAATGAAAATATGCATTAAGAAAGGAAAATTGCTATGAATAACAAGAGACTTGAAAATGTTAAAAAGCTTTTTGAAGAATATGTGGAAAACGGACATGCGGCGGGAGCCAGTGTAGCCGTTTTTAAGGATTGCAAAGAGAGATTTTATTTTGATACAGGCTATGCCGATATCGAGAGGGGCTATGAAATGTCCCATAATACAATATTCCGCTGCTTTTCCATGACTAAGCCGATAACCTCCGTTGCAGTGCTTATACTGATGGAGAGAGGCATTATAGACATGTACAGTCCAGTATCTGAGTATCTGCCGGAGTTCGCTGCCGCCAATATGAAGGTGATGGATGGAGAAGAGGTCGTTCCGGCTAAGAGAGAAATTTTAGTCCGTGACCTGATGGACATGACAGCAGGAACAGTGTATCCGGATCTTGGAGATGAAGCGGGAAGAAAGATGGCTCTGCTGTATGATGCGATAAGCGGTGAGCAGGATATGGGTGTGAAGCCGGGAACGATGGACTTCATAAGAAGAATAGCCCTTCAGCCGCTTGCATTTGAACCGGGTACACATTGGAGATATGGCACGGAAGCAGATATTTTGGGCGCCGTGGTTGAGGCGGCATCCGGCATGAGATTCGGCGATTTCCTCCAGAAGGAGATTTTTGACCCGCTTGGAATGAAGGATACTGCATTCTATGTGCCGGAGGAAAAGAAGAAACGCTTCGCACAGATATACAGGGTTGTGGAGCCGGGAGTGTTTGCTCCTGATACGGAAAAGCATTTCGGAATGGAAGGCTATGATGAGAAGCCTGCATTTGAGTCCGGCGGGGCAGGACTTGTATCGACAGTGGAGGATTACGGAAAATTTGCGATGATGCTTGCAAATGGCGGAACCTATGACGGAGTGAGAATACTTTCGCCATATACAGTGGAATTCATGGGAACCAACCAGCTTGATGCACAGTGCAGGAGGGATCTTACATGGGAGACCTTGAGAGGTTATGGCTATGGAAATCTCTGCCGTGTTATGGATACCCCACAGTGTACAGGCTGCAGCGTGCAGCTTGGTGCCTTTGGCTGGGACGGATGGACCGGAAACTATTTTCTAATAGACCCTGTCGAGAATATGGTTATTATGTATGTTATACAGAAATGCGACGGAACGGATGATAAGCTTGTGAGAAAGCTTTTAAATACGGTTTACGGGGCACTCTGTTAGATTAACGCATAGATATCCTATATAATATGGATAAAAAGGTATTTACTTAAATGAGGCAGATGTGTTAGAATGAAGAAATCGAGTAAATGATTCAAAGGAGACATATTTTCAATGGATAACAATAGTAATGAAGAAGTTGTTTCAAAGAATTTTATTGAACAGATTATAGAGAAGGATCTTGCTGAGGGACACTGCAAGGTTGTCAAGACACGTTTTCCTCCGGAGCCGAATGGTTATCTTCATATCGGACATGCCAAGTCAATATTATTAAACTATGGTCTTGCTGTTAAGTATAACGGACAGTTTAACATGAGATTTGACGACACTAATCCGACCAAGGAGAAGGAAGAATTCGTTGAGTCGATTAAGAAGGATATCGCATGGCTTGGTGCCGACTGGGAGGACAGATTATATTTTGCCTCGGATTATTTTCCACAGATGTATGAGAATGCGGTTAAGCTCATTAAGAAAGGAAAGGCGTATGTGTGCGATCTCACAGCAGATGAGATAAGGGCGTACAGAGGAACACTCACTGAGCCAGGAAAGAACAGTCCTTACAGGGATCGTTCCGTAGAGGAGAACCTTCGTCTGTTCGAGGAGATGAAGGAAGGCAGGTATGCTGACGGAGAGAAGGTTCTTCGCGCCAAGATTGATATGGCATCACCTAATATCAACATGAGAGATCCTGTAATTTACCGTGTGGCACACATGACACATCACAGAACGGGAGACCGGTGGTGCATTTACCCTATGTATGATTTCGCACATCCTATTGAGGATGCTATCGAGGGTATCACACATTCTATATGTACACTTGAGTTCGAGGATCACAGACCTTTATATGACTGGGTTGTGATTGAGTGCGGTTACAAGAATTCGCCTGAGGAGTCACCTAAGCAGATTGAGTTCGCAAAGCTCTATCTTACCAATGTTATAACAGGTAAGAGATACATCAAGAAGCTGGTTGAGGAAGGCATTGTTGATGGATGGGATGATCCACGTCTCGTTTCATTAAGCGCTCTCAGAAGAAGAGGGTATACACCGGAGTCTATTAAGAAGTTCGTGGAGCTTGTCGGTGTTGCTAAGGCTAACAGCTCCGTTGATTATGCGATGCTCGAGTACTGTATACGTGATGACTTAAGACTTAAGAAGAGCAGAATAATGGCTGTTCTTGATCCTATCAAGCTTGTGATTGACAATTATCCTGAGGGTCAGGTTGAGTATCTTGACGCACCTAACAATCCTGAGAACCCTGAACTTGGAAGCAGAAAGATTGCTTTTGAGAGAGAACTCTACATTGAGAGGGAGGATTTCATGGAGGAACCGCCTAAGAAATACTACCGTCTCTTTCCGGGCAATGAGGTACGCCTGATGAATGCGTACTTTGTAAAGTGTGAGAGCTTCGTCAAGGATGAGAATGGAAACGTAACAGAGGTTCACTGTACTTATGACCCTGAAACTAAGAGTGGCTCAGGCTTTGAGGGCAGAAAGGTTAAAGGAACAATTCACTGGGTACCTGTAAATCACTGTGTTAATGCTGTTGTCAAGCTCTATGAGAATCTTGTAGACGAGGAAAAGGGTGTATACAATGAGGATGGTACAATGAATATCAACCCTAATTCATTGACAGTTGTAGACAACTGTTATATAGAGGAGAGCGTTAAGGAGGCGAAGCCGCTTGACAGCTTCCAGTTTGTGCGTAATGGATTCTTCTGTGTCGATGGAAGAGATGGACAGCCTATCGACAGTGAGCGTCTTGTATTTAACAGGATTGTGTCACTTAAGAGTTCATTTAAACTTAGTTAATCATACAAAATAATAAATTGAAAGGAAGGCAGTATAATGGCTGGAATTTTTTCTGATCTTTCTTCGATAGGGTTTGGCGGTCTGTCAAATGTTAATATATTTGATGACGAAGACGAAAAGAAGAAAAGCGCTAAGCAGCAGGGTGCAACAGGTACACCACAGTATAATGAGGTAGATTTCCTCTTTGATAAGAAGGTACAGTGCCCTGTGTGCGACAATGAATTTAAGATAAAGACGGTTAAGACAGGTAAGCCTCACCTGATTGGTTCGGATCCTGATTTGCGTCCTAAGTATCAGGGAATAGACTCCGTGAAGTATGATGTTATAGTGTGTCCTCATTGCGGATATGGGGCACTCAGCAGATTCTTCAGTTATATGACAACACATCAGGCTAAGCTTATACATGACAATATTTCTGTTAATTTTAAGGGACTTGCACCTACGGGTGACACGTATACCTATGATGATGCGATAACAAGATATAAGCTGGCACTATTGAATACAGTTGTCAAGAAGGCTAAGGTAAGTGAGAGGGCATATACATGTCTTAAGCTTGCGTGGCTGTACAGAGGTAAAGCCGAGAATCTTAAGCCGGATGAGGCGGATTATGCTAAAAAGAAGGAAGAGTGTGCTAAAGCTGAAAAGGAAATGCTTGCTAATGCGTATGAAGGCTTTATGATGAGCGTTTCTAAGGAGAACTTCCCGATTTGCGGTATGGACGAGACAACCTTGGATTATCTTATGGCTAACCTTGCAAAGCAGATAGGCAAGATCGATGAGGCTTCAAGGATTGTATCCAGAATTCTTGTATCTAAGACTGCTAATCCTAAGATTAAGGATAAAGCAAGAGACCTTAAGGAGTCACTAAAAACAAAATAGAATATATTATAGCTATGAAAGAGAAAATTAATAATTTATTACAGAAAATTAAATTGCTTAAAACAAGTTTGCCGGTAAGATTTATCTTACTGGCAATTGTTGTCAATCTGGTGGTTGAGATGTTCTGCAGACGTTCTGTCGCAGAGGGGTTTAAGTTTGCCGCGACTAACCCACTGTGCTTTCTGTACGGTGTGATGCTTATTCTTTTTACACTGTCATTCGTCGGACTGGTGCACAGGAAGGTGTTCATGGTGACACTGATATGTGGAATATGGGTTATAGGCGGTATAGTCAATTTTGTTGTGACAGGCTTCAGGCACACTCCGTTTACCGCTCAGGATTTCAGGCTGGTTAAATACGCACTTAATGTGGCACCTGTGTATCTTACTGTGGGACAGATAGTGCTTATAATAGTTCTGGCAGTGATTTTTATTATTTCGATGCTTGTATGGTGGTTCAGGGCACCGAAGTACAAGGAAAAAATTAATTACTTCCGTGTGCTTGTGGTTATTTTATCATTCTGGTTCGTTGTATGGGGAATTACAAGGATCGGTGTGTCCGTGGGCGTGTTCGCGCGCAATTTCGGAAACATCGGGAATGCGTATGACGAGTATGGGTTTGCATACTGCTTTTCAAACAGTCTTTTCAACAGTGGAATAGATAAGCCGAAGGAGTATAATGAGAACACCATAAGGGATATTCTTGCCAGAATGGATGAGCTTGAGAGCGAGCGTGATGAGTATAGAAGCGAACGTGATGACATGATTGAAGAGGAATCGAGGCAGCAGGCTGCGGAATCGGAGAACGGAACCGAAGAAAATACGGACTTGCCGGATGAAACTGAGTCTATAAAGGAAACGGATGCGATTAAACAGGAGAATACCAATAAGGCAACTAAGGAACGCCCCAACATTATTTTTCTTCAATTGGAGTCATTATTCGATCCTCAACTGTTGAAGGATGTTGAGTTCAGCGGAACAGTGCTTCCGAAGCTTGAATGGCTGTACAAGAGTTATCCGTCCGGATTTCTTTCGGTGCCATCTGTCGGGGCAGGTACTGCAAATACAGAGTTCGAGATTATTTCGGGTATGAATCTTGACGATTTCGGACCGGGCGAGTATCCGTATAAGACGGTGCTTTCCCACAGCGCATGTGACTCTATATGCTATGATCTGAAGCAGTATGGCTATACAACGAATGCGCTGCATGACAATGATGGTACATTCTATGACAGAAATACAGTATTTTCCCAGTTGGGCTTTGAGACCTTTACTTCTCTGGAATACATGAATAATGTGGAGACGAATGAGATAGGCTGGGCGAAGGACAATGTGCTGATCTCACAGATTATTGAGATTCTTACAGGCTCAGAGAGCAGGGATTTCATCTATACGATATCGGTTCAGGGTCATGGAGATTATCCGGCGGACTATGAGATAAAGGAAGATGATATAACAGCCGAGGGCGAAGCAATAGAAGAGTTTAAGAGACCCTTCACATATTATATCAATGAGATACATGATATGGACAAATTCGTGAGAAATCTCATATATGCGCTTAAGGGGCTTAATGAGCCTACGGTGCTTGTGATGTATGGTGATCATCTGCCTGCATTTGACATAACGGATGATGAGCTTGAGGGAGGTAATACATACACAACGCAGTATGTTATATGGAACAATATCGACCTTAAAAAGGTGGATGAAGATATAGAGGCTTTCCAGCTCACAAGCCATGTGATGGATATGCTTGGAATGACAGGAGGCGTCATATCAAAATACCACAGCACGTTGAGACATTCGGAGGACTACGAGGATTATTTGGAGGGACTCAGGGTGCTTGAATACGATATCCTGTACGGAGATAAGGAGGTCTATGGCGGTGAGCTGCCATATTCACCTACCAATCTTCAGATGGGGCATAAGAACATCACAATAAAAAAGGTGAGCAACTCGGATAACAATTTCGCTGTAACAGGGGAGAATTTTACGAAATTCAGCTATGTAATGGTAAACGGAGAGTATGCGGACACGATTTTTGTCAGCGATGACATGCTCTTAGTTGGCGGAATCACCCTGAAAGATGGTGACTCCGTCGTTGTAGTCCAGAAGGGAAAGGACGGAATTAAGCTTTCGAGTACGAGTATGTTTATTTTTCGCTCACATCAATAATACTGTTGGTCTTAGTGACTGAGCGGATGACTGAGTCACGGGCATTTTTCCACGGCTCATCCTTGTACTTGTAGTCGAACTTATTGATAAACCATGCAAGATCGTCGCGGACACGCTTCATATTATCGAGATAGAGCTTGTCCGTGACGGCGGTAAATTCCTCCAAAGAGCTTCCGCGAAGCTTTTTGGAGGCTTCTCTTATAAGAATCTCGTAGTGCCTGTTGCAAAAGCCGTTGCAGTTCTTGTATTTTTCGCGGAAATCGCTCTCGCCCTCCCACAACATAAATATAGTATCAATATACCGCATAAAGACATTCTGCACTCTCTCGCATACGAAGCATGAGCTGTTGAGTGTGTGAAGATATGACAACAGAGGACTTTCTTCGGTATTCTTTTTAAACAGGGAGACTGCCTTGGCAGCTCCTTTTTTTTGCAGCTTCCCAACGTCATCTATCGTCTTGTCGAAATGCGTCTTCATTACCCATGCCATTCCGAGGCGGTTATCCATGTGGTAGACCTGCTTAATATGCTTGTCGCAGAAGCCTAAGCGGTCCGTCTCACTTCTCACATCATCCTCCATGTAACTTGGTCCCATGGTGTATTCTATGCTGTTGTCCTCGAGAGTCTTGTACATCGTGCATATAGGACATTCACATGAGGAGGCGAAGGCATCGTTTACCGGAATTGTATATAATTTTTCTTTCATTTTGGGAATCCTTTCTTAAAAAGCTTTTTTTAAAGAATATGTGTGTCAAGACCGGCGTTTCCGGGTCATAGACCTACACTACAATTATATAATAAAATAGTATAAGGGTCAAAAGGTAAATGATTAAAAATATTGTGTTTTGGCGTGGATATGTTAAAATGAAAGGGTTGATTTTTATATGCGGGAAATGGCGGTAGCTTTATTGGCTTCCGCGGACAAAATATGTATGCTTAATATGAGAGTATAGTGTATTATATTTATGAATATCAGCCCCGTTGCTCGAAGCAGGATGTTAACTGTGATAAGAGTATTCTGTACGTTTACATAGAAGCAAAGAATACATCTGTGTATATATAAATATGATAAGTTATACATAGTTAAAAATATATAACATGTTTTGACATACGAATTTTTATTAGAAATATATTGCATAAAATCGGAACAAGTATCCTGATTGGATAATAAGCGTGAGGTGCGTTGTGAAGGAATTGTCGGTGCCGCTTGAGGTGGGTTCGAGGAAGCCTATCTATGAGCAGATATATGATTATATAAAAAAAGAGATAAGGGATAAAAATCTTCGGGCTGAAGCGAAGCTTCCGTCGACAAGGGCGCTCTGCACACATCTCAATGTGAGCAGGAGCACGGTGCAGCTTGCCTATGACCAGCTATTAAGCGAGGGCTATATAGAAGCGCGACCGTGCAGGGGCTATTATGTCTTGAAGCTTGATGGATTGTATGACCTTGAGACGGTGGAGCATAAGAAAACAGCAAAGCGGGTTGAGGTAAATAAAGAATATGAGATAGATTTTTCGCCGAGCGGTATTGAGCTTGACAATTTTCCTTATAATTCATGGCGAAAGGTGAGCAGGACGGTAATCGGTGAGGAAGCAGGACTGTTCAATATGGGAGAGCCGCAGGGGGACATGGTATTTCGTGAGACGATAGCGGATTATCTACATGAGTCGCGCGGCGTCAAGTGCAGTCCGGATAATATAATAGTCGGCGCCGGGGATGAATACCTGCTTATGCTGCTTGACCAGCTTCTGTGCTTTGCGCATGGGAAACAGATGAGCTATGCCATGGAGAATCCTGCATACCGCAAGGCATATTTTGTGCTTAACGGTATCGGGCGCAAGGTGTGCCCGGTGAGGCTTGACGAATATGGTATGAGCTGCGACATGCTGAGAGAATGTGAAGCCAATGTTGCATATGTCACCCCCTCGCATCAGTATCCGATGGGTATTGTGATGAGCATAGGAAGGAGAATGGAGCTTCTTTCGTGGGCCGGGGAGGGCTCTGACAGATACATTATAGAGGATGACTATGATTCTGAGTTCAGATACAGGGGAAAACCGATACCGGCGCTTCAGGGCCTTGACAAGAACGGCAAGGTCATCTATATCGGAACATTTTCAAAGTCGATTGCTCCGGGGCTTAGAATGAGCTACATGGTTCTGCCGGACAGCCTGATGGACAGCTATATAAGTGTCGGAAAAAGATATTCCAACACAGTGTCGCGTATTGACCAGAATATCGTCAATCTATTCATAAAAGAGGGATATTATGAGCGGCATCTGAATAGAATGAGGGGTATTTATAAGGCTAAGCATGATGTCCTTCTTGGCGAACTCAAAAAATTCGGAGCGGAATACAGGATTGCAGGCGAGAGCGCAGGGCTTCATGTGCTGTTATCCACCGACAAAATGCCGGAGGATGAGCTTGTGCTACGTGCGGCACAGTGCGGTGTAAGGGTATACCCGTTGTCGGAGCATTTTTTGGGTGAAGATATAGAGTATGATATAAGAAAGCTCACCGGAAAAAGGAGCACGATTATCCTTGGCTATGCGAGACTTAATGAGGATGAGATAGTGAGAGGTACTAAGATTCTTATGGAGGCATTTTCAAATGAAAAAGATATGTAATTGTAATATACCGGCCAATCTGCAGAAGGATATGATGACGGAGAGCATTGCGGCTTATGTGGCGTCTCTGCCTAAGGAGGATGTTGTTGAGGATTCGGAATATGAGAAAAGACTTGATATATGCAGCAAGTGCGCCGATTTGGTAGGGGGACTTACTTGCAGCCATTGCGGCTGCTTCGTGCTTGCGAGAGCCAGAAAAAAACAGATGGACTGTCCTATGCCGGGTGGAAGCCGGTGGGACAGAGCTTTGGGACAGGGGTCAGGTACGTGTCCCAGCTCTGGGACACGTACCTGACCCCTGTCCCAAGCTTAACGAAAGGAAAGGTATGAACATGAAAATAAATGAGAAAAACGGCAATCTTTATGTGAGTGGTATAGACGACTTTCATCTGGCGCAGACCTTGGAGTGCGGTCAGTGCTTTCATTTTGAAAAAGTAGGAGAAAATGATTATTTTCTTTCCGCGAAGGGAAGATTCTTACATATATGCCAACAGGAAGACTGCTCAGTGATATTTTATGATACAGACAAGAGGACATTTGAAGATATCTGGGTGGATTATTTTGATTTAGAAAGAGATTATGGTGCCATCAAGAGAGCTATATTGAGGAAGGACGACAAGCTCAAGGCTCCGATGGATATGATGTGGGGGATAAGGATACTCAACCAGAGCTTTTTCGAGACGATGATTTCGTTTATCATATCCCAGAACAAGCAGATACCGCACATAAAAAAGATAGTTTCGGATTTGTCAATAAGATACGGAAGCCTTGCGCAGGGAGCAAAAAAGGAGTATGAGAGGGACAGCATTGCAGCGGAGACTTCAGGGACAGGAGTGAAAAATAAGGGTGTATTTTACAATTTCCCATCGGCAAAGAAGCTTATTGAAGCCGGCGAGGAAGGGCTTAAGGAGTGCAAGACGGGCTTCAGGGCGCCTTATATAATGGATGCCTGCCGCAGATTCGATGCCGGTGAGCTTGACGAGAAGATGTTGCGCGGGCTTGACTATGAGAGCGTCATGTGTGAGCTTATGAAGGTTCATGGCATTGGCGAAAAGGTGGCGAACTGTATCGCACTCTTTGGTCTGTCAAAAAGAAACGCTTTCCCGGTTGATGTATGGATAAAGCGCATTATGGAGGAACTCTATATAGGGCATGAGGCGGACAAAAAGGAGATTGGAAGGCTTGCGCAGGGCTTGTTCGGTGAGTATGGAGGCTACGCACAGCAGTATCTTTTCTATTATGGTAAGGAATTGAAAATCGGAAAGGAAACGAAAAATCAGTAGACTGGTGAAATTTCCATAATATCGTATTTTTGAACGGAGCAGGACATAAGGATAATATAAAAACAAAACAGTTTGGAAAAAATATAAAAATTGTATAAAATGGGTTGCAATCTCAAATTCATCTGCTATAATTAGCACTATGATGATGTGAGTGATAATTCTACTTGATGTAGAACAGATAAGGGCGCAATGAAATGAAGCCGTATCACATCTTTTACCGTTAATCGGTGGAATGGAGGATTTATCATGAAATTAGTACCATTAGGAGACAGAGTAGTATTAAAGCAGTTAGTAGCAGAGGAGACAACTAAGTCAGGCATCGTTTTACCTGGTCAGGCTAAGGAGAAGCCACAGCAGGCAGAGGTTGTTGCGGTTGGTCCTGGCGGAGTGGTTGACGGCAAGGAAGTCACAATGCAGGTTAAGGCAGGCGATAAGGTTATATATTCCAAGTATTCAGGCACAGAGGTTAAGCTTGAGGATACAGAGTACATCGTTGTAAAGCAGGGCGACATTCTTGCAATAGTTGAATAATTGCTTTACAGGAAGAATATACAGATACATGATATATTTTAAATATTATCATTTGTAACACAGAGAACAGCATGTTTCAGATATCAAAGTTTTAATTTTTGCTTTCATGTCATGCAGATGACAGAAGCGGTATGGAGGTTTTAATTATGGCAAAGGAAATTAAGTATGGCGCAGAAGCCAGAGCAGCATTAGGAGCAGGCGTTAATAAGTTAGCAGATACAGTCAGAGTTACACTTGGACCAAAGGGACGCAACGTGGTTCTTGATAAGTCCTACGGTGCACCACTCATCACAAACGATGGTGTTACAATCGCTAAGGAGATCGAGCTTGAGGACGCATTCGAGAACATGGGCGCACAGCTTGTAAAGGAAGTAGCAACAAAGACTAACGATGTTGCAGGTGATGGTACCACAACAGCTACAGTTCTTGCACAGGCTATGATTAACGAAGGAATGAAGAACCTTGCAGCAGGTGCTAACCCAATCATCCTTAGAAAGGGTATGAAGAAGGCTACAGATAAGGCTGTTGAGGCTATCGCCGCAATGAGCTCTAAGATTACAGGTTATAAGCAGATTGCCAAGGTTGCTGCTATTTCAGCAGGTGATGAGGGTGTTGGCCAGCTTGTAGCAGACGCTATGGAGAAGGTTACCAACGATGGTGTCATCACAATCGAAGAGTCAAAGACAATGAAGACAGAGCTTGACCTTGTAGAAGGTATGCAGTTCGACAGAGGCTATGTATCAGCATACATGGCAACAGATATGGATAAGATGGAGGCAGTTCTTGATAACCCATACATCCTTATCACTGACAAGAAGATTTCCAACATTCAGGAGATTCTCCCAATCCTTGAGCAGATTGTAAAGACAGGCGCTAAGCTTCTCATCATCGCTGAGGATATCGAGGGTGAGGCTCTTACAACGCTTATTGTCAACAAGCTTCGTGGCACATTCTCAGTAGTAGGTGTCAAGGCTCCGGGCTATGGTGACAGAAGAAAAGAGATGCTTAAGGATATCGCAATCCTTACAGGCGGTCAGGTTATCTCAGAGGAGCTTGGTCTTGAGCTTAAGGATACAACAATTGACATGCTTGGCCGTGCTAAGTCCGTTAAGGTTCAGAAGGAGAACACAATCATTGTTGACGGCTGCGGCGATAAGGCTGATATCACAGCAAGAGTTAACCAGATTAAGAAGCAGATTGAGGAGACAACATCTGATTTCGATAGAGAGAAGCTTCAGGAGAGACTTGCAAAGCTTGCAGGCGGTGTCGCAGTTATCCGCGTAGGTGCTGCTACTGAGACAGAGATGAAGGAAGCTAAGCTTCGTCTTGAGGATGCCCTTGCAGCAACAAAGGCAGCAGTTGAGGAAGGTATCATCCAGGGCGGTGGTTCAGCTTACATCCACGCTTCCAAGGAAGTTGCTAAGCTTGCAGCAGAGCTTGAGGGCGACGAAAAGACAGGTGCTAAGATTATTCTCAAGGCACTTGAGGCTCCGCTCTTCCACATTGCAGCTAACGCAGGACTTGAAGGCTCAGTTATCATCAACAAGGTACGTGAGTCTGAGGTTGGCGTAGGCTTCGATGCTCTCAATGAGGAGTACGTCAACATGGTTGAGGCAGGTATTCTTGACCCTGCCAAGGTTACAAGAAGCGCACTTCAGAACGCAACAAGCGTAGCTTCAACATTCCTCACAACTGAATCAGCAGTTGCCAGCATTAAGGAAGACACACCAGCTATGCCGGCAGGCGCAGGCATGGGCGGAATGATGTAATCATTCAGTACAACTAAATAAGAATTATAAGGAACCCCGGAGATGCCGATTGGCAGCTCCGGGGTTTTTGTGTGAAAATCCGAAAGGATATTGTATAATATTGTGTGGGTGTGATAATATTAAACGGAATAACAGTCTGTTATGAATATATGGAAGATGGATTTATGTATTATTTATTAGAAGTTAAGTGCATAAATTGCGGTTTAAGGAGGCAACAGATAAAATTGTTAATAAATAAGCAGAATAAAGCAGTAATATTCGACATGGACGGAGTGATATTTGATTCTGAGCAGGCTGTGTACAATGGCTGGAAGGAGCTTTCTCAAAAGTATGGCTTTGAGAATCTTGACATTCCGTATATGAAATGCATAGGTGTCAATGCTGCAAGCTCCAGGCGGATTTTTCTTGACTATTACGGTGAGGATTTCCCTTATGATAAGTACAAGGATGAGCAGTCGAAAAATTATCACGAAAAGTATGACGGTGGAAGGCTTCCGCTCAAAAAAGGCGTGAGGGAGCTTTTACAGAACCTTAAAACCAACAATTACAAGGTAGCGATAGCTTCTTCGACGAGGACTGCATTGGTTGTCAGGCAGATAGAGGAGGCTGACCTGGCACAATATTTTGATGTGATTGTCGGCGGCGATATGGTATCAAGGAGCAAGCCTGAGCCGGATATATTCCTGCGTGCGTGTGATGAGCTGGGCTATGAGCCGGGTGAGGCATACGTCATAGAGGATTCGTATAATGGTATAAGGGCAGCCTTTGCGGCAGGGATGCACCCGGTAATGGTTCCGGATATGCTTGCGCCGGATGATGAGATGGCACAGAAGGCGGAGGCAGTATTGGATGATTTGACAGCCGTGTGGGAGTATATCAGCGGCTGTGATAACACTATAAATCGGAATGCAACAAATTGATAAAATAACAGTATTTTTTTAAACACCTTGAGAGACATGCATTATCCCATATTTTAAGAATATTATGGGATTTGCAATGCTTAGGGTGTTTTGTTTTTTGTCGGAGACAATTATTATAAATGTTATTGCTTATAAATTGTTATTGACTTATAATATAGATATATAATAAAAACGGAGATGTGCATTAATGGCTGAATATAATGATAACGATTTTGGAAGGCTTATACATAATATTAGAAAGAGCAAGAAAATAAAAGTAGATGCACTTGTAAAGGGCTTATGTTCCATAAAGGTTCTTTATGGGATTGAAGCTGGGGATATGCTGCCGGGGTATTTGCTTAGGAGTGCTCTGATTGGCAGATTGGGACTTGCACCGGAGTGGTTCAATAACATGCTTACCTTTGAAGAATATGAGGAATGGCAGCTTAGAAACAGTCTTATAGATTCACTGGGAAAGCCGGATGAACAGTTATTGCTTGAAGAATATAAGAAAAAGTATATAAAACATAATTTGGATGATGTTATATATAAAAAAATTGATTATGAAAATACATTTGAAATTTCCGACAGATTAAGAATGCAATTTTATCTGACTGCTAAGGCAATGAGCACTGCAGCAGAGGGTGACGATTATAAAATGGCGGCTGCCATGACATCGGACATCTTTGCAAATAATGAATTTGATATTGGAAAACTCTACGAGTATAAGCTGTCGGTAAATGAACTGAACTTATGCATTGAAGCATTGTGGCATTCGGAAAGAAAAAATAAAACCATTGATAATGTAATGGCAATAGTTGATTATATGGACAAAAATTATTATGACAATAAGGCTAAGACAAAACTTTATTCTAAACTTGATGTGTATTATTGCCGTTTGAATGAAAGTGTGACAGATATAACGGAATTGTGCAGAATGTGGAATTTATGCCGGAATGCAGTTGAATTGCTTAGAGAAGATAAAAAATCATATTATATAATAGAACTATTTGATATCCAGATTAATATCACAGATAGGATTTGGGCATTGATAAAAGGGAAAAATCGGGATGATTTTATTAGTAATATGATTCACAATAAGCAAAAAATTAAGTTATGGCGCGATATATTGTCTAATGAATATAAGAAACGTGGAATACCGGAGTTTATGAATAATGATGTATATATATATCGCGAAGGAACAGCATATTGCATAAATGATATAGTCAGAGCCAGACGTTATTTGCTTGGTTATAGCCGCAAAGAGTTAAGTGATGGTATTTGCTCTGAGAAAACGATTGAAAAGACGGAACAGCATAGAAGCAGCTTACAATATAATAATATGAAAAGTATATATAGCAGGCTTAATCTTCCGCGTGCATATCAATATTCGTCACTTATAACCTGTAATATAGCTGATTTGGAAAAAGAGGAGGAAATGTGGAATTTAATTGGATGTGATAAGTTAACAAAGGCTCTTGCCATTCTAAATGAATTAAAAAGTTCCATTCCCGACTACGAATACAATCAACAGATTCTTGGAAGAGCAGAGATAATGATTATGAGGTCGCTCGGAAGAATTTCTAATGATGAAGCGTTGGATAAATTAATTAAGCTATTAGAACTAACAGTACCTATGGAGTGTTTTTATAGATTTGTAAATAATCGAAGTCATGGACCTATGAAAAATGAAAGTGTGAAAAAAAGAATATATTTTACACAAGCGGAAGTACTTTGTCTAATATCTATAGGTGGTTGCTATGAAATTAAAGGGGATTATGAAAAAACAGACTGTTATTTTAAATTATTATATGAATATTTTGTAAATAATAAAGAATATGATGGCTTATATGGAGCTGAGGTTATATTTCGCATGTTGGCAATTCAATATTCAAGTATGCTTGGAGATTGTGGAAAATATACCATGTCTAACGAAATCGCAGATATGTCTGCAAAGCTTCAGCTACAACTTTACAGACCACAAAAGGTATGGTGGCACAAGTATAATAATCTTTGGAATGATAATTTAAAGAAAAAAGATAAGGAGAAATACAATAATATTTTGATGGAATGTGCTACTTTATGTCATATATATGATGATAAGGATGTAGCTTATATATTTGAAAAGAAATTAATATAATGTGGATGTGCTTATTTAGTATGTGAGGATTGCGTTGAATTAGAGGGAGCTTCGTCATGTATAGTGACGATATGATTACACTTATTAAAAAAGCTATTTGTATCTGCTATTATATTATTGTGTGATAAAAACGATGTGATAAATATAAAAGCTATAATTATTTTTTTAACAATTTTATTTGTGTTATGCATGTTCAGAAATTCCTTCCTTATATTTCATATGCATTTTAGCATTATTGCATATAAAAAAACATTCCCCTTTTCGGGTGAAGAAAATTAACCTGAAAAGGGGAGTGTTTGAAAATAAAATACTGTGGTATGTTTAATTTGTTATTATTAAGTGCACTGATAATTATACAATACTAAGCAGATATGAGATAAAATAAAGAACATGGGATTAAGAATTTGAGAAGCGAATTAGAGACATCATGCAAATCTGCATGGAATAAGATAAAGGATAAGGATGATGTAGAAAATGCTGCAAGAGTTTTCTGTGGAGAGTTTGAGGTTACTGCTTGGAGCGATCAATGACTAGATAAGGCTAATACCGTTTATAACGCATTGGCATAAAATTGTTGATACATAATGTGTATTCAATGGACTGCATAGATTTGGTTAAAAGATTCTGCATGGTTCTTCAGAATTTATTATACCAGGAGGGAAAATGATATGAATTCTAATAATTTCTTTCAGAAAAATAAAAAGGTATTGATGGCAGCAGTTGGACTGATAGTTATCTGCATAGTGATGTTGTCCTGGAGAATCGGAAAGCGGACGGCAGGAAAGTCGTTGGATACCGTGGGAGAATCACAAAGAGAGTCAATAGTAGAAGAATCTACAGAAACCACATCCGTAGAGGAGAACTCTGTGGAGATAGCTTCTGATGAGGTGACAACTGTAGCTGATGCATCTACTGAAGAATTGGAATCACCAGCAGAATCTGAACCGGTTCTGACGGCAGAGTATGAGTTGATATATGAGGGAATCAGTGTCTTTGATGTATTTCATTATTCCGCCTTTAAGGAGGATAATAATGCCGATTTGTATATGAGACGGCTTAAGGATGATAAAGGCGAATACGTTGAGCTTAGTCTGTGGGCTGATCAGAAGGAAATCTGGCATACGGTAAATGACGATGACACAGAGGATTATGATTTGTTCTATATGAAACCATCAGAATGTCTTACATTGGAGCAGAAACAGTGCTATTATGTGCTTCCGCTCGATGGAGCAGTCTATTTGATGAGATACCGTATGGAGACCATGCCGCATGCTGTCACTATGTCCTATAAAGTATTTGGAGTTGATTCTATGTTGCCGAACTCTTTTTCTGGAAGTGAAGAACCTGTTGATGCTGGCAGCATAACGGCCTATCTTGCAGACAATGGTAAGGTTGATACTGAAGTTTCTTTTCCTGTCGAACAGTTGACCGACTTTGCAGACACAGTTAAGACATATATGGAAAATGGATATCTGGCGGCATCCACACTTCAAGGCGTATTTGAATTTGGAAGCAGTGATGACATGGAGAATACGGTTTCGCCATATCTGTATGATATATTCCCATGGATTTCGGAAATTATTGCAAAGAATGGTGTCAATACTGAAGGAATCAGTTCAGTAAAGCAGATGCTGACAGCGGTTAAGGATGCATTGCCGACAGACGGTTCAGTCACTATGCCGGATGTTGCTGCTGATGGAACCGGTTTCATTACAGGAGATTACTTCAGCGATAGTGATGAGAGCTATTTGACAATCAATATGGTGGAGGAAGGTTCTTATAGCGGACACCTCCTAATTGACAATGTATTGTCAGCGGAATTTAGTGGAGATTATGCCAATGGAATACTTAATGCAGTACAGCAGGATAATGATTCCGAAGGTCTTTTGTATGAGCTGGAAATATCTTTTCAGAGTGGCAGGGCGATAGTCACAATCACAGCTGCTGATAGAGAGGATTTGGCAGGCGAGACCATTACCTTGGACAAAAATGTGAAGCCAAAGAGCCTGGAAGTCATGAAAAATGATAGTGATACTGCACAGAATAATCCGGAGGAATTATATTCTGAAACCGTGAAATGTGACTATACATGGTTAATGCCGGATGATGGATATATTGACCGCAGCCTTCCGGCTGCTGCTGTGCTTGAAAATGGCAGTGTTATAACATTTAACTATGATGATATGTACAGACTGTGTTCACTGGAAAAAGATGGAGAAGATTATGCGGTTTTTTCATGGAAATACGATACGCAGTCCGGTAAAAGTATTTTGAGGGAATATTGTATTGATGATTTACAATACGAATATACAGATTTGGTTGTGGCGGAAAATAGCCTGTATGGGAAATATGAAAATATAGCCCGGTATGCTTATGTGACAAAAGCTGCTGATGATTCTTTTGATATTACATATGATTATGAGACAGGCGAAGAGGGCAGGATAGCTTGGATAATAGAAGAAGGAAAACAGATTGCTAAAATAGAATATATCAAAAATACTCCATTCAAATATTGGAATAATAATGGTGAATGGATGTTGATGGAAGATATTGATGAGACAGAATTGGAGGAGAAAGAAAGAGAACTCTTTATATCTGTGAGGTCGGACTGTCGTTATCTTGATGGAGTTATATATATACCGGACCTTATGATTTATTATTATCCTGATAGGGGATTTGTCGATGTGAATGGAAGCCGGATTCTAAAATCGAATTACGGTATAATATCCGGTGAGGGAGCAGCGAAGAAGGCATATCATAGCTACGAAGATATGCAGCTTTCGAAGACACTGTACGGAAAATACCGGCTTGTTGAGGGAAAGTTGAAAAACGGAGATACGATTGAGTTGGAATATATTGAAAATCCTTCCAAGGATAATTTTGTTTCAGCAAAGAAAGTAAATGGTGTGGTAACCACAAGATATATATGGCAGGCTGATAATGAAATGGGACATTATCTGATAAAAAAGATTGTGGATAAGGATGTTGAGGTGGAATATTTATATGGAGAGTATGTTCTGGGTAGCATCTACAAGTATAATATCGTTCCGTATGGCTTCATATATGATGGTGAGGTGTACGTCTATGGCGATGATGGTATGAGTATTTATCATAATGGCGAGAAAATATTGTCACGGGAAATGCATTTTGAAAGGGGAACACCTTCAGACTACTTCCCTAAGGAGGTTGACGTGTGGGCGGCGTATGAACAGTATATATATTTATATGAATATGATATGTATATGGACAGAGAAGGTGCACTTAACTATTACAGCGACGGAGCACTGGAAAACTTTAGCCCGGAAGAATAGAATGACATTGCCTGCCTCACCTTGTAGTGCTATAATAATATCGGATATATTGTGAAAGCACATTCGTTGAATGGAGGGGGAAGCTATGAAGGTCAATTCTTTACAGGAGTACAAGGATTTCGTAGAGCGGCATAATATTCCGCTGGACACGATAAGATTTGCGCTTGGCGAGGACAAGGGGCATGACCCGCGATGGTTCTACATCTATCAGGACAGATTTACAGGTGAGTGGGTTGTCGCAAAGAATAAGAGCGACGGAAGCACCGCGGAGCGGTACAGAGGCAATGATGAGGCGAAGGCATGCCAGATACTCTTTGACAAGATGGAGGAGGAGTTCAATAAAAGAAAGTATGCAGGCGAGGATACTGCAGGTGGTGCTTCAGGCTCAGCAGGAAGCTCACAAAAGAGGAAAAAGAGCCATTTTTCTTCGTTCGTGCTGAGATTTCTGCCGTATTTAATCGCTATACCTATATGTGCGTATGCATTCTGGGATGGATACAGGGATACACATACAAAGAGACCGGGGCAGGGGTACTATGTCTTTCGTAATACATACGATGACGGCTCAGTGTGGGATGATTTATACTATTATCTTGATAGCTGCTGGTATTATTTTGACGATGAGTACGATGACTGGTATGTAGACAGTGACTTTGACTATTCGTATGATGATGTGGACGATTACTATATGGGCAGCTATTATTCATCGCTTGACGGATATTATGACGGGGAAGCATGGGATTTTGACGATACCTCATATTATCAGAATTACGTTGAGTCGAAGGACAAAGATGATAACTACTATGATGATGACGATGATGATTCATGAGACAGCTTCGACTGGGGCGACTGGGACAGCAATGATTCGGATTGGGATAGTGACTGGTGATTAAAGAACAGCAGATATATGTCAGGTACCTTTGTGTGCATGATGATATATCTGCTGTTTTGTCTTTATGCTATATTTTTTACTGTATTTCTCTAAGCGCCTTCCTAAACTGAAACGAAAACAACACCGCAGTGAATGTCACGGCAATTATATCGGCGACCGGTTCAGCCATGTACACAGCGTATGCCTTATTAGCGGTATAGATGTGCGGCATGATGTAGATGAGTGGTATGAGCAGCACGAATTTTCTCATGACCGCCACAATGATTGATGATACAGCCTTGCCAAGTGAGTTAAATGCCATCTGGCAGGAAATCTGTATTCCGAATATGAACATTACAGCCATGTATATTCTGAGGGCGGTCTTTGTGAAGGCTATAAGCTCTGCGTCCGGTGTGAACATTCCGGCAAATATCTGTGGTAACAGCATGACTAAGCCCCAGAGCAGGACGGAGTAGCACAGGCTTGCCTTCAGGAGAAGAAAGTAAGCCTTTTTAACGCGTGCGGCGTTTCTGGCTCCGTAGTTGTAGCTCATGATAGGCTGTGCACCCTGTCCAAGTCCCTGAAGAGGGAGCATTGCAAACTGCATTACACTGGTGAGTATTGTCATGGCTCCGACAGCGACATCACCGCCGTATTTTAACAGTGATGAGTTAAAGCACACGGAAATGATGCTTTCGCTGGCCTGCATTATAAAAAGTGATAGGCCAAGTGCAAGACAAGGAAGTATTATGTCCGGTCTGAGCATGAGATTTTCTTTTTTAATACGCAGGGTTGTCTTTTTGCCAAACAGGAATGACAGAACCCATACACAGGAGCATGCCTGCGAGATGATGGTTGCAAGGGCGGCTCCGGCGGCTCCCATATTGAGTGCGAATATGAATACAGGGTCAAGCACTATATTCACAACGGCACCTATAAGAACGGACAACATTCCGGTTTTTGCGAAGCCCTGTGCGGTTATGAAGGTGTTCATGCCGAGAGTTAACTGTACGAACAGCGTGCCGATGGCATATATGTTCATGTAGCTTACGGCATAGTCGATAGTGTTTGTGCTTGCGCCGAATGCGAGAAGCATAGGGCGGTTGAAAAAGTACATTACCACAGTGAGGATTACTGATATGATAAGCTGGGTTGTAAAGCAGTTTCCAAGAATCTTTTCAGCCTTAGCCTTATCACCCTTGCCCATGAGAATAGAAGCGCGCGGAGCACCTCCGTTTCCGACAAGCGCCGCAAAAGCGGATATTATCATAATAAGAGGCATGCAGATACCTACGCCTGTGAGTGCCAGAGAACCGTTTCCGGGGATATGACCTATGTATATGCGGTCTACAATATTATATAGCATGTTTATCATCTGTGCGGCAACTGTAGGAACGGCTAGCCTGATAAGAAGCTTTCCTATCGGCTCTGTTGCAAGAAATTCTTTGTTGTTATTCATTGTCTGAGATCCTTTCATATTTTTTACAATTGAACATGCCGCTTGATGGCAGTGCAATTATTTTATATTATTTGTATGTCATGTGCGGCAGGAAAGATTCTGCTCTCGACTCATACTATAAATATTATAATGATAATGTTATAATTAGCAAGTTTAAAAGTCGAAATCAAGGCATGGTTTACAGAATTTTTATAATAGCGCATAGAAGTTTTGATATTTATTTCATGTATTAGACGGTTGGGGACGAATAACTATTGTATTGAGAGAGAAAATTTGTTAAAATACAAACAATTATCTATAAATAATTATGCACGAAAGGGGTTTGGTATATGAACACATATATTCCGGGTGTGGACAGTGACATACATATTTTAGGCCGTACTGCCAGCCGGCAGGAACCGGCTTTTTTCTGGACAGGCAGTGGAATAGAATTTATGGTTGATGGAAGCGGGCTGTCGATAGATTTTATAACCGATTATGAGATATATGAACAGTGGATAAGGGTAGAGGTTGATGGCTTCACGATGATAAGAACATCACTTCCTAAGGGGAGAAGTACACTTACGGTGTATAGGAATATGAATCCGGACAACAGAAGAAGGGTTCGTGTACTGAAGGAGGTTCAGCCGATGGCCGGTGATAGGGCAGGGCTGCTCTTTGTGAATGCAGTCCATACGGATGGGAAGCTCATGCCGATAGAGAAGAAATGGTTGAAGCTGGAATTTATCGGTGACAGCATTACATCCGGTGAAGGGCTGGCAGGAGCTGCAGGTGTGACTGAGTGGAATTCGGCAGTGTTTTCCACGAAAGGACATTATGCTCTTGAAGTGGCGGACAGCTTTAATGCTGATTTCAGGATAATGTCGCAGAGTGGATGGGGTGTATACTCCGGTTGGGACAATAATCCGAATACGGCTCTGCCAAGGTACTACGAGCAGGTTTGCGGACTCTTAGGTGGAAGGGCACAGATTGATGCGGGGGCATTGGACAGGAATGCCTTCGATACATGGCAGCCGGATGTGGTCATGGTGAATCTTGGAACCAATGATGCGAGCGCATTTCGTACGGATGCATGGGTTGATGAGAAAACAGGCAGGATATATAAGCAGGAAAAGAATCCGGACGGAAGCTGTGAGCAGGATTCTGTCGATAGATTTGAAAATGCAGTGTACCAATTCATTGCCTTGCTGCGTAAGAATAATCCCAATGCTTGTATAATATGGATGTATGGAATGTTGGGAAGAGAAATAGAAAACTATATTGTTGAGACGGTTGACAGATATAAGAAAGATAATACGGATGATAAGGTTTCGTATCTTAGGCTGCCGGATTTAGAAAGTGGATGGGCAGGTGCCAACAATCATCCGGGAACTCCGTCACATCATGCAGCTGCACAGACAATAATAGAATATTTGAGAGGATTGTTACATGACTAATCAGAATAAAATGGATGATAAATTCAAGAAAACAATGCAGAAGATTCTTGTTGCGTTTATAATTACACTCGCGGTAATCATTGTAGGAGCGTTTATATATATTTACATACGTTCTCCAAAGACAACGAACCTTGCCGATTCGACATTGTTCACTGAGGAGGAGGTATATTCTAAGTCGGAAGAAATCATAGGTCTTTTTGAGAGCGGTGATAATGATGGACTTAGGGCATTGTGTAACACAGAGATGGCCGTTCGGATGACCGATGAGGTGTTAAAAAACGGCATGGACGGCTTCGGAGGCAGTCTTGGAGAGCGTATTGAGTTAACGAGTAAGGAGGGTGTAGAAGCGAAGCAGTCCGATGGCTATTATGCAATGACGCGTTATAAGATAAAGTATGAGAATATTGAACTTACTTATACAATTATATTGGATACGGATATGAAGCTTGCGGGATTTGCTGCCGAGCCTGCAAAATAATGTACTGATTAAATGAGGTATATATGTTTGACTATACGAAAAGTATTTTATTCAGAAAGATAAATGAACCTGAAATCGAAAAAATGCTCAAATGCTCAATGGCATCCACTAAACAGGTCGATGGCGGTGAGATGATATTCGGGCAGGATGATAAGCCTGTATTTATATATCTTCTTCTTGAAGGGCAGGTTATTATAACCAAGTATCTTCCATCCGGAAGAAGGGATATATTGATGACAGTCGAGCCGGGTGATGTATTTGGAGAGATATTTTTTTTCGGGGATGAAGAATATTACTGGTGTGACGCGGTTGCTGTGAAAAATTCAAAGCTTCTGATGATACCATATTCATTTATATATGGCTTCTGTTCTAATGTGTGTGAGCATCACAAGCAGCTTGTACATAATCTGCTTGATATACAGTCGAGGTGCAATCTGCAGATGATGAAAAAGCTCCACATTGTGACAGGAACTACACTCAAGCAGAAGCTTGGTCTGTGGATGAATGACCGTATCAATGAAAAAAATGAAGTGAAGCTTGATATGACACGCGAGGAGCTTGCCGATTATCTCGGTGCAGCGCGCCCGTCGCTCTCAAGAACACTTACCCAGATGCAGGATGAGGGAATCATATCGATTCACAAGCGGGTGATAAAAATTGAGGACATGGAACTCTTTGAGGAGTTGTTTGACGATTAGAATATGAATAATTCAGGTGAAATAATATAACCGGGTCTGGGTATTGCACTTTAATTTGTTTATTTTTACATAATTGTAAAAAAAGAATAAATTTGTAAAAATGTTGCAAATGTGACATAATTACTTTTTTTATGGTGTTATATTGTGAACATCAAAAGGAAGGAGGTAATTGCTATGACAGCAAGTACAGCACAGGTTGACAATCTTATTTCATTATTGGATGGATACGCAGAGAAAGGTGGACATCATCTTAATGTCAATGTACTTAACAGGGAGACTCTTATAGATGCACAGAAGCATCCTGAGAAATATCCACAGCTTACCATCCGAGTATCCGGCTACGCAGTAAACTTTATCAAGCTCACTAAGGAGCAGCAGGATGAGGTTATAAGCAGAACTTTCCATCAGGCTATGTAATTACATATTGTAAAGTGTATATCTGATGGAAAGTTCTACTTTCCCATCAGGCTATGTAGTAGAGCTTGTGGGAAGTGGAACGGATTGAAGGTTCAGCTTTCGCATCAAGCTATATAATAATGTGTATGAAAATAAAAGGAAGCCCCATGTGACGCGGAGTATGTCACATGGGGCTTTTTTTCGATGTCAGGCACCCTTGGCTGTCTCTAGGGTTGTTTCACGAAGATAAGTTTTAAAGTTAATTAATTCAGCAATGGTCAGTGTTTTGAGCATCTATACATTTTGCTCAAAACACTGGCTTTTTTCTTTCTGTATAGGTATAATAGAATTATAGTATAGGTATATTATACTTATACAGAAAGGAGGCATTTATGAAGGGTGAAATTATTTACCCAGAATGGGTACAAGAGCAAAGAGTCAGAGGGACTACCGTAAAAAAGATAGGTGGAACATACTATCTTTATAAGAGAACTTCAAAACGTGTTCCGGGGAAAAAGTATCCGCAACCTGTCGATACATATGTTGGAATTATTACCCCAGATGGTGTTATTGAAAGTAAAAAGAAAAAACTTGCTACAACTTCAATTGAAGTAAAGGAGTATGGATTTTCGAAAGCAGTATGGGATTCCTGCCCAGATGATTGGAAAAAAGCTGTTGGAGATGGATGGGAAGAAAAACTGGAATGTATGATTTTAAAATGGTCGCCAG